>Ga0210021_1000061_pt1 | contig 132700 bp, 101 predicted proteins | sample CryGeymeta201517_FD_183981 | JGI IMG/M metagenome (GOLD analysis project Ga0210021, IMG submission 183981) | Groundwater microbial communities from Crystal Geyser aquifers in Utah, USA - Crystal Geyser metaG 2015-17 (SPAdes) (version 2) | ecosystem: Environmental > Aquatic > Deep subsurface >... | reverse complement strand
GGGTTACAACTTCGAAAAAGGCATCTCGTTCCGGGGGAAAATCAAACTCAAAAACGACAAACCGCTGAAAGACAAAATCATCGTTTTTAACGAATCGATGTCTTTTCAACAAACCCTCGAACCGGATAAAGACGGCCATTTTGAGTCGCGTCATAATTACCTGGAAAATGGCACGGTGCTGAAAGTCGCCCTGATTGACGACAACAAAAAACTAAAAAAGCCTGACCTCGATTTTTTTGAAGTCTTTCCGGACGTTGCAGAAGTTTTGACGGATCATCCTGCCCAAAAAATAGACGAGCAGGCACAAACCATTTTAAACAATTACACTGGTGAAGCCTCCGGTTTCCCTTTGATTCTGGAGGGCAAAAAAGTGACCGCGCTTAAAGAAGTCGAAGTGTCAGCTGTCAAAAAAGAAAAAATACTGGAACACAAGCCGGCAATGTACTCCGAGGTGGACACCAAAGGCTATAAAGTCACCAATGAGGAGATCAGGCAATTTCAGTATGTGACTGATTTTATTCGGACAAAAGGTTACAATGTTTCGTTGAGTACGGATATTATTCACAATTCGATTAGCAACCCTGCCAACAGTTTAAGGGGAAGAAATGCTCAAAACGCCAACGACCCATTAGAGACCGGTGAAAGCAGCCGGTTTCGTACAAGATCTGTGTCTATTACGCGTAAAGTACGAGGCGTAGGAACTCCAACAGTTTATCTTGACGAAATGCTTTTAACTGATTTTGATCCTATAAGCAGAATGACGATGAACATAATTGACGAAATTTATTTTGATTATAATGGGACGGGATCCGGCATCATGGGAGGAGGGCTTGGCGGCATCATTTACATCATCACCAAAAAAGGTTCAATCGGCGGGTATTCAACTGAATATAACCCTGAAAACCAAGTAGCATTCACGGTCAACAACGCTTTTAACCCGCCTGCAAATTATCAATCGCCCAACTATACGGACTTGGACAGCCCTGTTTTTCAAAAGTACGGCGCACTCGATTGGAAGGCTTTTTTAACTACGGACACTACCGGAAAATCGGTTTTCACGCTTGACAGCAAAGGGATTAAGAAAGTAAAACTTCTCATTGAAGGCTTGAGCAACGAAGGTAATGTCATTTCGTGGGTAGAGGAAATTGAAATTACAAATCAAAAGTAACATTGTTCAATCAACCAACATTCACTTTACTGTTTTGTGAATACAAAACATCCTAATAACCTGAGTTCGATCATTTTTATAATGAATGTAAAAACTGTCAATTCGAGTACTTTAATCACAAGTCCTGATACCGATAGGTATCGGGACGGGAGTGAGAAAAGTGTATCGAGAATAAGTTTTTGCATCCAAAATGCTGGTTTTCGATACAATTCCAATTCGTGCCTCATCGGAATCACTCAAACTGACGCATTTTGGATTAATCGAACTTAGGTTAATAAATTGTTTGTCAATATAATTACTTAATTTCCGGTTACTTAATTTTATTGGTGTCCGATACATTTTACAATATCAATCTTCGGTTATATTTTTTTCTAAACTCGTCAAAACCATGACATAAGTCATAAAACAATGTTTGGCATTGGGCTAATTTTATACTGTTTTTATACAAAAGGTAAAAAAAGTAAAACGCTAAATTTTAATTTTATGAAGGAAATAAAAAGAGTTTATCGCTTCGGTAAGAAAACAGCCGACGGTAATAGTTCAATGAAGAATCTGTTGGGCGGCAAAGGTGCCAACTTAGCCGAAATGAGTTTAATAGGCATTCCGGTTCCTCCGGGCTTTACCATCACCACCGAAGTTTGTACGGAATACAACAGCGTTGGAAAAGAAGGTGTCATCGAACTCCTCAAAGAAGAAGTCTATGAGTCTTTGGCTTGGGCAGAAAATAGCATGAATGCCACATTTGGTGATGTGGACAATCCGCTGTTGCTATCTGTCCGCTCAGGTGCCCGGGTTTCGATGCCGGGAATGATGGACACGGTTTTGAATTTGGGGCTGAATGAAGAAGTAGTTGCAGGCATTGCTAAAAAAACTGGCAACGAACGCTTCGCTTGGGATTCTTACCGTCGATTTTTACAAATGTACGGTGGTGTCGTTATGGGCATGAAACCTGAATCAAAAGACGATATTGACCCTTTTGAAGAAATCATCGAAAACCTCAAAGAAAAAAGAAAATTTAAATTGGACACTGAATTTTCGATTGCGGATTTGAAAGATTTGGTTTTTGATTTTAAACGCATTATCAAAAGGCGAACTGGGCTCGATTTTCCGACCGACCCAAAAGAACAACTTTGGAATGCCATCATGGCTGTATTTGACAGTTGGAACGGCGACCGGGCAGTTTATTACCGCAAAATGCACAACTATCCCGAAAATTGGGGGACTGCGGTCAACGTGCAGGCGATGGTGTTTGGCAATATGGGTCAAAATTCAGGAACGGGAGTTGCCTTTACCCGAGATGCCGGTACCGGAGAAAACGTATTCAACGGCGAATATTTGATTGACGCGCAAGGTGAAGACGTGGTGGCAGGTGTACGCACACCGCAACAAATCACCAAAACCGGTTCACAAAGATGGGCGGAATTAGCCAAAATAAACGAACAAGAAAGACTTGAAAAATATCCTTCCTTAGAGGAATTGTTACCCAATATATATCACGAATTATATCAATACCAGGAAATCTTGGAGAACCACTATTCCGACATGCAAGACATGGAATTTACGATCCAAGACGGCAAACTTTGGATGTTGCAAACCCGCAACGGAAAACGCACCGGTGCTGCCATGGTAAAAATTGCCGTTGATATGCTCAAAGAAGGTATGATTGATCAGGAAACAGCAATCCTTAGAGTTGAACCCAACAAATTGGATGAGTTGTTACACCCTATTTTTGATAGTGATGCCATAAAAAGCGCGCACGTCATCGCGCAGGGGCTTCCCGCATCTCCGGGAGCTGCAACCGGGCAGATTGTATTCTTCGCAGAAGATGCCGATAAATTTAAAAACTCAATCTTGGTGCGTATCGAAACCTCTCCCGAAGATTTGGAAGGCATGAACATTTCCAAAGGTATCCTCACCGCACGTGGCGGTATGACATCACACGCTGCCGTGGTTGCAAGAGGTATGGGCAAATGTTGTATTTCCGGAGCCGGAGCTTTGCAGATAAACTACAAAAAGAAAACCATGTCGGTTGATGGCAAAGAATTCCACGAAGGCGATTGGATTTCGCTCAATGGAAGCACCGGTGTTATTTTTGAAGGCAAAGTGAAAACAAAAGAGCCGGAATTGAGTGGTGAATTTGGCGAATTGATGAAATTAGCGGACTTGTATAACGAAATGAAAGTCCGTACCAACGCCGACACGCCAAAAGATGCGCAAATTGCGCGCAAATTTGGTGCGCAAGGTATAGGTTTGACACGGACTGAGCACATGTTTTTTGAAGTTGACCGTATCAAAGCCATGCGCGAAATGATTTTGTCAGACACTGTCAAAGGCAGAAAACAAGCACTCAACCAGCTCTTACCGATGCAAAGAAGCGATTTTGAAGGTATTTTTGAAGCCATGCAAGGGCTTCCTGTTACCATCCGCTTGCTCGACCCACCACTTCATGAGTTTGTACCTCATCAATTGGCTACACAAAAAGATTTGGCAGACGAAATGCACATTTCTTTGGAAGCTGTCAAAGCTAAAGTTTCCGAGTTGGAAGAATTCAACCCCATGTTGGGCCATCGCGGATGCCGATTGGGAAATACTTACCCTGAAATTACCGAAATGCAAACCCGAGCCATCATAGAAGCTGCCTTGAATCTAAAAAAAAGAGGCATCACCGCAGTACCGGAAATTATGGTTCCGTTGGTTGGAACGGTCAAAGAGTATGAAGAACAAGAACGAATCATCAGAAATACCGCGCAACAAGTGTTTGATGAGCGCAAAGACAGCATTGCCTTTTCGGTCGGCACAATGATAGAAATACCGAGAGCGGTTTTAGTTGCCGATAAAATAGCTGAACTTGCCGAATTCTTCTCTTTCGGCACCAACGATTTGACTCAGATGACTTTTGGATATTCAAGAGATGATGCAGGGAAATTTTTACCGGTTTATCTGGCCAAAGGCATATTGGCCGATGACCCTTTTGAAAAATTAGATCAGGAAGGTGTCGGACAATTGGTGCGATTGGGTACAGAAAGAGGGCGAAGCACCCGTGCCAAACTCAAAGTAGGTATTTGCGGTGAACACGGTGGCGAACCTTCTTCAGTTGAGTTCTGCAAATCAGCAGGATTAAACTACGTAAGTTGTTCTCCTTACCGCGTGCCGATTGCCCGTTTGGCAGCCGCACAAGCCGAAATAAAAGAAAATAGAAAGCAAAAAAGTAAAGCAGCCATTTTAGTTTAATTTGATTTTTGGTTTATAGCTGAAACCGTCTCGCAAACCGAGGCGGTTTTTTTATTTACCTATTGCAAAAAAAAACACAATTAAGTATCTAATGTATGATTTACAGTTGATTATATGCAAATTTAAAATCTAACAATTCGCTTCAGGATACCCGTTTGCCATAATCGTTTGTCAATTTTATTTTTTACGAAAACCGAGTTCGAAAAACAAACTTAAACGATGCTGAAGTAATAAACCTAAAGATAATTTTAAAGAAATATCGAACAAGATGATTTGGTGTTAGCTTTAGATGGATTTTATTTTGACTGCATAAAAAAAATACCCTCCTTAGTGAATAAATAAGAATCAATCATTTATCAGTTTGATTGATTATCTTTACCCCTGACACTTTTAGTTTTCATATTTAATCTAACCCTTCGCAAACAGTGCTTATGAATTCCGTCATGAAAATACTGATTGTGGAAGATGAAATGATAATCGGAGCCAATATCTCATTGCAACTTATCTCTTTGGGCTATGAAGTGAGCGGCATCATACCGCGCGGAGAAGAAGCACTGATGCATCTCAAAGAAAACAAACCGGACATTGTTTTGATGGATATCAATTTAAAAGGAAAAATAGATGGTGTGGAAACCGCCTTGTTGATGCAACAAGAATTTGATGTTCCCATTATCTACCTGACAGCCAATGCCGATGAAGTCAATTTTAACCGAGCCAAAGCCACACACCCCTACGCCTTTATCTCAAAACCTTTCAAAAAATTAGACTTACAACGCGCCGTCGAATTGATTGAAACCCGCCTACTGACTAAAAAAAATGAAGATAAAACCACAACCTCTAAAAACGGTTTGCCGCTTGTGATAAGTGACTGTATTTATGTACGTCATCACGAAAAGATGGTTAAAGTTGCCATCCAAGAGATTTTTTATATTGAAGCCGAGCGAAATTATTGCCGCATCCACGCCAAAGAAAAAGAATATCTGTTGGTGATGACCTTAAAAGGCATAGAGGAAAAACTGCCTCAAAATCACTTTTTGCGTATTCATCGTTCGTTTATGGTCAATCTGTCTCAAATAGATGAAGTGTCAACCGACCATGTAGTGGTGCGCAGAAAATCTATCCCCATCGGCAAATCGCAACGCGGAGAATTGTTGAAACGTTTGCAAACGCTTTAGGCTGCCCGATCGTTTTTAAATTTAAAATACAGGTGTGTCCCACACGTATAATCTATTTTCATCTTTCCGTTTAATTGCTGTACCAAAAGATTGATGAGTTGGGTGCCAAATCCTATGTTGCGGATTGATTTGTCCTTAACGCCGATGCCATTGTCCGAAATATAGAGTTGCAATGTATATTTACCGGTCATTTTTAAATCAATTTTTATTGTACCAGTCCTGTTTTCCGGAAAAGCATGTTTTAATGCATTGGTCAATAGTTCGTTCACTATCAATCCCAAAGGAACTGCGATATCTACATCTAATTCCAAATTGTTCATGGCACATTCGATGGCAATTCGGTTTTCCGCACCGAAAGAATCCAACACGTGTTGTCCCAAATCTGTAAAATAACTTTTCATTTCGATTGCCGCCAAATTTTTGCCCTGATACAGCCGCTGATGTATTATGCTCATCGACTGTACTCTATTTTGGCTTTCTCGAAGTACCCGAATTGCGTTGGCGTCTGACAATTGTGCAGATTGCAAAGCTAATAAGCCCGAAACCACTTCGAGGTTGTTTTTTACCCGATGATGAATTTCTTTAAGTAAAAATTCTTTTTCTGCATTTTGTTTTTGGAGTAGTTTATTCGTTTTTTTGTTAATGACAACAATCCTATATAAGCCAATCAAAAAAATAAATAATAATAAAATAGTTATGGTTGCCAATATTTGATTGTTTTGCTGCTGTTTCAATTTATTTTCCTGTTGGAGAATGGTGTTTTCAATCTTTGTTTTTTCAAATTCGGACTTTAATTTTTCCATCTTTTTGACCGCTTCAGAGGTTGAAACTTGTGCTTTTAACTGATCATATTTTAAGAAGGCTTCGTAGGATTTATCGTATGCTTGCTGTCCCGAATAAGCAATAGCTAATTCTTTAAACGCACGTTGGAGATACAACTTATCTCCATAATTCACAGAAGCCAAACCGACGCTTTTTTGGAGGCTTTCCACTGCCTTGTCATACTTTTTTTCTTGATTTTCCAATTTTCCGACAGCCACCCACAACTTCATTTTCATGAAATCATTACCCAGCAAATTCGCATATCGCAAGGCCTCTTTTGCCATAGTATTCGCATTATTAAAAGTTCCTAAATCGGTATTCAAATCGACTAAGCCGATATAAGCATTGCTCAACACATTGTAGAAACCATATTTTTTGGACATTTCAATCGCTTGATTGTAATAATTGAAGGCTGCTTCGTTTTTCTTGAGTTCATGGTAGTTGTTGGCAACTAAAACCAATGCATTGGCATAGTCCAATCCGATGACGCCGCTCTTTTCGAGAACAACAACTGCTTTGCGTGCGTAGTCCAATCCACTTTGGTAATTGCCTTGTTCCCATGACTGGTTTCCCAAATTGAAGTACGTGATGCCTTGTGCTCTAGTGTTGTTGCTTACTTCTGCTTCTATAAGTGTTTCATTGGCTAAGGCAGTTGCTTCAGTAAACAAACCTCTGCGGTCTAAGACTGCACACAGATTTGCTTTGAGCAACCATTCGTCATCTTTTGAAATTTTTCCTTTAGCACTATTCAGCATCAACTCGGCTTCATCCAATTGCCCCATTTGCAACATCAATGCACTCAAGGTAATTTGCAATTTGCCCTCCCAACTGTCCAACTCCTTTAATCTGGCAAGTTTCAATCCTTCCTTGGTGAAATCGAGTGCTTTTTGTTGATTGCGTGTGTGATAATAGTAACCTAAATCGTTTAGAATCATTAGCTTCAAGGTGTCTGAGGGTATTTTTGAGACGGCTTTTTCCAATTGAGAAAGATAATCCGGTCCAAAATCATCTGTCTCAACAAATACTTGCTGATAAGGAATTGGCCGTTTAAAATCTATCAATTGCGCACCAGCCCAAATAGGGAAAACTAAAAATATAATCGAAAGTAAAATTTTCATGATCAAATATATAAAAGAAATTAACGCTGTTTACGCCAAAGTTATGTATGTTAAAATACGTTTGAAAATAAATTTGGCTCATTAGGACATTTAAACTGATTGTTCGTCCTAATACTGTCATTAAAATAGTAGATAGATTATAATTTTGATTCATTATTAATCAATAAAAAATTTAAAAATGAAAAAACTAATCTACTGGATGTTGCTAATTCCTATGTTGGCAGTATCCCAAAACAAAGAGAGTTTTGCCGTATTAGAAAACTCGAAGATTGAGGCACAGCACTCAAAGATTAAAGAAGTTGCCAACCGTGAAGATCCAAAAGAAACCCGTTCTTTGGCATTGACAAGGGAAATTTCTAAATTTCTGAAAAATCCGAATTTTAAAGTCGGTGAAGATGAAACTCGAATCATTGTTCATTTTATCATCAATAACGAGGGAGCAATAGTGGTATTATCGGTCGATACTAACAATCCAATCATTGATGGTTTTATCAAAGAAAGGCTTAATTATCAAAAGCCAAACTGCGACACAAATTTTGATACAAGCTTCTTCATACTTCCTGTCAAAATAGTAAAATCCTGAACAAAGATTATTAAAATTGAAACCGAGATAAATCAATGATTCATCTCGGTTTTTTTGTTTATCCATTTTTACATTGTAAATTTTCTGACCGAGTATATGATAGTAGCTTATTTGGCTCAAAATATATGTTTCAACGATTTTTATTTAAGCGAGATGAAAGAATACAATTTTCAAATCATGAAATATTATATGCCATAAAATCATCTGTCTGAAAAAATACTTTTTCAAACAATTAGATTCCAAAATTAAAATTTGTTTGATAACTAAAAGGATAGCTTCGGACATTAAATGAGGTCATTCGTCCTGATTGCGCAATTTAAATTGTTAAATAGTTCTTAATTAGATGCATTATTAATCAACTAACATCAAAAAAATGAAAAAACTAATCTACTGGATGCTACTGATTCCAATGTTGGCAGTATCCCAAAACAACGAAAGTTATGCCGTTGTCGAAAATTCAATGATTACAGTAAACCCTACAAAAATCAAGGAGTTTGAAGCCGGAATTGCGAAACACAACAAAAAATTTCACGCAATTGGTGTTTACGGAGCAAGGGTATATTTCATCTCAAATGGCGTCAACTCCGGAAAATACGTCTGGAGCATGGGACCGCTTCCGTGGGGTGACTTTGACAAAAGGCCAGAAAACAAAGAACACGATGATGACTGGAACGTCAATGTGCTTCCTTACACCTTGGCGGAAGGCGAAACAATCTACTGGAAATTTGAAACCAAGCATTCTCATTTTCCAAAAGACTTCACACTCAAAAAATTGGTGGTCGATGTTTATGATATCAAAAGATTCCAACGTAACAAGGCTTTAAAACTATTGGAAAAAATCCACAAAGTAATGGTGGAAAAGTTGCCTGCTGAAACTTTTGGGATTTACACCAACGAATTCAACAACACCTTTGACGGAAAAAATCTGGCTTACGTGTCATTTTTTGACAAGTCGAGTTGGTTGGGTGAAGACAATGATTTTCCAAAAAAATATGATGCTGTATATGGAGAGGGTAGTTTTGCCCATTTTCTAAAAGATTGGGAAGAAGTCAGCCTTGGTGGCCGAACCGAGCTGTGGAATCTCAGATTGGATCTCAGCGGGCTTAGCGCCGATGTAAAAGCGATAGACAGACAGTAAATCAACTGACACAAAAATTAAACAACATGAAAAAACTCATTTTTATTGGGCTTGCGTTAATTTTATTTGTAGCATGCGACAAAAAAAAGGAGCGTTATACACAAAACTCTCCGGAAATTGAAACCCTGAAAGCGGCCATCGTTGATTACGAAGCCGGAAATTGGGAAGCTTTTTCAAAACATTTTGCCGATACAGTTAAAATTTATACCAACTCAGAAAACAATCACTTTACGATAGACCAAGCCATATCGTTTGAAAAGCAAAATCTTGCACCCTTTTCATCATACAAGATTAAAACTAAGCCCTCCGAATTTGAAATGGTTATCACGGACAAGGGAGATACTTGGGTAAATTTTTGGGGTGTATGGCAAGGTGTCATAATCGCCAACAACCAACAAGTGGATGTACCGATGCACATGACCCTGCAGTTCATAAACGGAAAAATCGTGGAAGAACACGATTATTTCGACAATTCTCCGGTGGTATCGGCTATGCAATTAATTGAAGCCGCAAGCAAAGCAAGTGTTGAAAATTAGAATTAGCTGAAAAACCTCACACATTCCGGCTCCTCTTCGGGATGGTGGGGTTTTTACATTTACTAAAACAGCATGGTTTTTTTAATCAAATACACCATGTAATGTTTAAAAAACTTTGATATTCAAAAACCTCAAACTCATGGAAAACGCGCCCACACAATGGTCTAAATCTGAATTAAAAGTATATATCCTACTGCTATGTGCTCATGCAGATTCGGTGGTGTCCCCCGATGAAATCAATTTTATAAAATCTAAAACGAACGCAGGAATCTTTGAAAAGATATATAAAGAGTTTAGCGCTGATGATGAAGATACGAGCTTAGAAAAAATTGAAACTGCCATAGCATTACATCAGTACGACCTGATGGAAATCTCAGCACTTCGAAAAGATATGCTTGAAGTGTTTTACTCTGATAAAAATTTTGGAATGAAGGAACGCTATTTAGACCGGTTACTCGATAACATCATTTACTGACCCTTTTAGAAGACCTATATAAACGGAATAAACATCCTTATCTATCTTCAAATTCTGTCAGCTATCGATAAGATGTATTGAAGAGTGTCAAAATTAGGAACTAACCAAAAATAACCAAAATGAATTTGAAACAATCTCTCCTCATTGCTTTTATAATCAGCATTTTGAGCATTTCCACGTGGGAATTATACTGGCGCAACAAAGGCTACTATCCCACAATCAACGATGACAAACCGCTTTGGGCCATGCACCGAGCCGATGTAGAAACGGCTACCCAAGACGATTATATCATTTTAGGGTCTTCAAGAGCTTATTTTGATATTCAAATCAAAGAATTCGAAAAAGCCACCGGCAAAAAGCCCATCCAATTATCTTCAACAGGATCGTCGCCATTGCCTTCATTTCACGACATTGTAAACAATACTGCATTCAGCGGGACTGTTATCATGGGGGTCACGCCTGGCTTGTTATTTTCTAACACTTCCCCGGAAGCGTCCTCCTGGAAAAGAATTCAGTCGAAGATTGATTATTATCAAAAACGAACGTATGCACAGCGTATCAATTATGCGCTTTCGATTCCCTTGCAACAAAATTTGGTATTCATGTCCGGCGATGAAGAAGAATGGGCTGATGATATTGATTTAAAAGCATTGTTGAGGCAAGTTCAAATTGGTAACCGGACTCAAGCGCCAATGAAGCCCCCATTCTACAATTTTGGGGATGTGAATCTTGACCGAAATATGAGTATGACTAATCGCACGGCAACCGATACGGCTTTTGCAAACACAATTATCAAGGTTTGGGGTTTCTTTGGCAAAAGCGCACCGCCACCAAATAAAAAAGCAACCATGGCTTTTTTTATGGAAGATATCAAGAAATTTAAAGACCGCGGCGGAAACCTTATCCTCGTCAGATTTCCCTCCAGCGGCGGTGTCAGGGCAGGCGAAAATCAAGCATTCCCAAGATCTGAATTCTGGGACTATTTGGTCAATCAGACTCAAGTTAAAAGTTATCATTTTGAAGATTTTGACCAATTTAAAAATCTAAAATGCCCCGAATGGTCACATTTATCAAGTGACAATGCGGATTATTTCACGCGCGAATTGGTAAAAATCATGCAAGCCGACGGAGCTATTCTTAACCATAAAACCAACTAACCATGCTATTCAACTCCTTAAGTTTCTTCGTTTTTTTAGTTATTGTATTGGCTTTATACTACACACCCATTTTTAACTGGACTTTCAAAAAGAGAGTGTTGCTCTTCTCCAGTTACATTTTCTACAGCTTATGGAATCCGCCTTTGGTTATTTTATTGTGGATATCAACTGCCGTCGATTGGATAACCGGAAAAAAATTGGCTACGGAAGAGAATAAACGAAAGAGAAAAATGTGGTTGATGCTCAGCATGTTTGTCAATCTGGGTTTTCTCTTTTTTTTCAAATATGGTGATTTCTTGTTGGAAAATTTCACTTTATGCATGAATGCCCTTGGCATCAATTTTCAATCCAAACCAATGAATATCATCCTTCCGATGGGCATCTCGTTTTACACCTTCCAAACCATGTCATATACCATTGATATGTATCTAAAAAGAACCGAACGCGCCAAAACTTTTTTGGATTTTGCGCTCTACGTTACTTTCTTCCCCCAATTGGTGGCAGGGCCTATCGTGCGAGCCGGTGATTTGATTACGCAATTTTACGAAGAAAAAAGGGCTACTGTCAACCAATTTATTTGGGGTTTGTTTTTGTTGACCATCGGTTTGTTTCAAAAAGTGGTTTTGGCAGACACCCTGCTTTCAAACACGGCAGACACTGTTTTTGGTGCAGGCAAAAGTTTGAATCCTTTAGATGCCTGGACTGGTACACTCGCCTTTTCGGGGCAAATATTTTTCGATTTTGCAGGCTATTCAACCTGTGCCATCGGCATTTCCTTGATGTTGGGCATTGTTTTGATTGAAAATTTCAGGTATCCATACGCATCGCTGGGTTTTTCAGATTTGTGGAAACGCTGGCACATCTCCCTGTCGAGCTGGTTAAAAGATTACCTCTACATCCCGCTGGGTGGAAACCGAAAAGGGATTGTACGTATGTATGTTGCTTTGATGCTCACCATGTTGCTCGGCGGTTTGTGGCATGGTGCCGCTTGGAATTTTGTTGTTTGGGGTGGCTTGCATGGCACTTATTTGATTTTAGAAAGGTTGCAAAGAAATTATTTACCCTTTAAAATAACCCCTCAAAATGGAATCTTTCTGGCATTTCTCACTTTTAGCTGCGTGAATATTACTTGGGTGTTTTTTAGGGCACGTGAATTTTCTACGGCTTGGAGTATGCTAAAATCCATGTTGTTAATCCATACTGATGGTGAAAAATTATTGCAATCCTTCGACATCATCAAAGTATTGACCGTCGTTTCGCTCATGTTCATCTGTCATTGGATGATGCGGGGCACTTCGATGAAAACGGTATCGGAAAAAACTTCCCCTTGGGTATTGGGTACGGTCTGGGCCGTCTTGTTTTTCTCTATTGCCATCACACAAGGCAGTGGCGAACAATTTATTTATTTTCAATTTTAATACCAAAGTGATTTAAAAAAATAATATATTCAATATTTCAATAACTATTACTCTATGCTAAAACTCTTTAGAAAAATGGTATGGTCAGGCCGAGCGAAGTCGAGGCCTGCGTTTAACCTCTCGACTGTGCTTCATGAGACAAAATCAAAACAATGATAAAATTTTTTAGAAACATCCGCAAAAAACTCCTTGAGCAAGGTAAAACCATCAACTACTTTAAATACGCCATCGGTGAAATTGTATTGGTGGTCATCGGTATTTTGATTGCTCTACAAATCAATAATTGGAATGAACTGCGCAAAGCCAAAATTGTAGAAAATAATTTTTTTGAGGATGTGCTACAGGATTTAAAAAAGGATCAACAAAGGCTTTCATATTATAAATTATTTCATACAAAAAGAGCTGGGTATTTGGACACACTTTTAACCTATTTAAGAAATCCAAAAAAAACTATGGGTATCAACAAATTTCAGCAGTATGTCGAGCCTTTGTATTATTCGGCTAGTGCCACTAATTATTCCACCGCTTTTGAATCGGCAAAGGCGACGGGAACATTCAACGATATTGAAGCCAAAGACCTCATCAAGGAACTTTCACAATACTATAGTGATTTTGCCCAGATTCAAAATAATTTTACCTCCATTACCCGATATGTGGAAGATAAATTCGAGCCTATAATGTACAACTTCCCCGAGGGCAAAATGAATAAAGAGACTGGGAAACTGGTCATCAACGAAGAAAATGTACAGGGTTTTTACGATAAAATAGCTTCAATTAAGGACAGCCGAAATATTACAATTGACTATGAAATAATTTTGAGAACTCCAAGAATGGAAAACTATTTAATTGGAGATATGGGAAGGACATTTAATACCATTGGAAAAATACAATCCAGACAGGAGAAACTAAAAGCATTAATTCAAAAAATCAAACAACGTGATTAAACTATTTAGAAACATCCGCAAAAACCTTTTAAATGAAGGCAAAACATCCAAATACCTTATATACGCTATTGGCGAAATCCTGTTGGTGGCGATGTTTTTCTAATTTTATTAATGGGAGCATCATTTAGTTCAAAAAACGGTTTCGACTGTGCTCAACCTGACAAGGATTTTTAAAAATTTGACAAGAACTAATTGACCAACTTATTAATAATTGCCCAAGGTAACGGTGAACAATTCATCTATTTTCAGCCTGATTAATGAAAAATCTTGAATATCCAGCACAATATTGAATAAAAGGCCTATTCTAAAGAAATAAAAAAACATTATCTTTGATACATGCTTCGGCTTTTATCTCATTTATTACACTTTGAAATGAACCTGGCCATCGTCTCAATCGATGAGCGAATGCAAAACCACCGAAAAAAATAATATCCAGCAATATATGAAACCCATCACAACCATTTTCATCCTGCTGATTGTCTTTTCTTGCCGGCAAAACAAACCCGAAAAAGGCTATCTCGGTGTCGTAAACATCCATATCAGTGGGAAAGAATCTGCCCTGCCCTACTTTGAGAAAGGATTATTATTGCTGCATTCCTTTGAATATGAAGATGCGAGGGAAGCTTTTAAGGGCGCACAAGCAGAAGACCCAAATATGGCTATGGCTTATTGGGGCGAAGCCATGACCTACAACCACGGTTTGTGGGCAGAACAAGATTATGAAGATGCCGTTGCAGCATTGATACCACTCAAAGATATTGATCTCAAAAAACAAGCCACCGAATTGGAGCAAGATTTTATCAAATCCGTCCAAATTCTTTATCAACCCAACATGCCAAAACCGGAAAGGGATGTTGCCTACGCGGGCTTTATGGGAGATTTATCAAAAAAATACCCGGTAAACCATGAAGTGGCTGCCTTTTACGCGCTGTCTTTATTAGGTTCTGTTCCGGAAAGAGACTATGACGTGTATGGTAAAAGCGCCCTAATTGCAGAAAGTGTCCTGCAAGAAAATCCCAATCATCCGGGTGCGTTGCATTATCTCATACATTCCTATGATGACCCCAATCATGCTTCCCTTGCATTAAATGCCGCCAATGCCTATGCCAAAGTGGCTCCGGATGCCAGCCATGCGCTACACATGCCTTCACATATTTATCTGGCGATGGGTATGTGGGATGAGGTGATATCTTCCAACATCAATTCTTATCAGGCAAGTTTGAACCGCATGGAACGAAAAAAATTAGACAATGATGCCCGTGGATACCATTCCTTTCATCGGCTGGAATATGGGTATCTTCAAAAAGAAAATAAGGACGAAGCAAAGAAAATGGTGTTTCAAATGACGCAATACGCTTCCGAAAAACCATCAAAGAGAGGGCGCTCCCATTTGGTCTTTTTAAAAGGTACTTATCTGGTGGAAACGAACGATTGGGGCAATGAAATTGTCGATATTCCCATCAACATATCCGACCTAAATGTTTCCATACGTTCGCAATATCATTTTCTGGAAGGAATGAAAGCCTTCAAAAAAGGGGATATAAAACAATTAGATAGCGTGATTGACATCATGACAGTTGATTTTAAAAGAGAATCTTACGTTATTTCCAACGCAAATATCAAACTCTGTTCCTCCGTTACCCGCGATGAGGCCACCCAAACAGACTTGATTGAATCACAAATACGCCAAAAACAATTGCAGGCGCTGCGTGAAACTTTGTTGCAAAATAATATGTTGGCGGAAGAATATTTTTTAAAGTCCATTGCCCTTGATGAAAGCATCATTTACGCCTTCGGGCCTCCGTCTGTTCAAAAACCCACCCGTGAGCTTTATGCCGATTGGTTGCTCCATTTAAAAAGAAATGCGGATGCAACCGCACAATACACCTTAACATTAAATAAAAATCCAAAACGAATACTTGCCTTGCAAGGAATCGAAAAGGCAGTAGAATAAACCTTCAAAATCTATGAAAACCTATCAAATCCGATACATCTTTAACCATTTCCCTCTATTTCTATAAATCCATTTCCATGAATTCTATACTCAAATCTGCTTTTTTATTTTTACTAGCTCAGACCATCCTGTTTGCTCAAAAAAACCCGGACGAAATCTCTACCCGCGAAATGGATCGCGTCAATTGGATGGAATTTAAAGCATTTATTCCGTCAAAAATTAACACCGTGTTGTTGCCAACCGGTACGCTCGAGCCACATGGGGTAATCAACAACGGCGCTGACAACACCGCACCTACCGCCATGGCACACACCATCGCAAAACGCACCAATGCCATGATAGCCCCAACCCTACCCTACGGCATTACCGGTTCGATGGAAGCTTATCCGGGTGCGTTCCAGATTTCAGAAAAAGCTTATCGACCTTTTGTTAAAGAAATATTGGAAGGTTTGGCTAAAAACGGATTCAAGAATATCATCATCTTAAACGGGCACGGTGGTGGCCAAACGGCTATTTTGCAAACTGTGGCAGCCGAAGTTGCCATCGAACAAAATGTGCGGACTTTGGTCATCAACTGGTGGTCATTTGCTTCAGATGAAACCAAAGAAGTTTTTGGACAAGATGGTGGCCACGCCGGGCTCAACGAAACCGCTTTCATTCAAGCCGTTGATCCGACTTTGGTGCACCCCGAAAAATATTCAGACGAAATGACAACGCCATATCCTAAAACCGGAACTTGGGCTGCCGTGCCTTTTCCTTCTTCTATCGGGCTATATAAAGAAAGAGAAGGCTTTCCAAAATTCAATCAGGCCAAAGCAGATGAATACTACAAAAAAGTGACCGATAAAGTCGAGAATCTCATTCAGGAAATCATCAAAAAATGGGATTTGGCGGGGCTTTGACAAGCCTACCTTGAATCTTAAAATCAATATTTTAATGCAAAAACCGGCCTTAGCAAAATACTTTTTGCACGGCTGGTATTCGGTATATTTTATAATTAAAATGAGTGTAAATAGGATTAAAAAAACCACAATTAATCAACAAAATTCAAGTTGCCCAAATTTCTGATTTCAATATTTATATTAAAAAATCTTGTCTATAATTGAGTCTTTTTTATAGTTTATACTTTTTGATAGTATATTAATTTTAAGACACTTCACAATCACCTGCACATTTTATTCAAAATTATTTAAAACTACTGTAAGGATTATTAAGTAGGACGGTCTAATTGAAAGTTATGCGGAAAAAATACCAAAAAAAAGACATTCTGGAAAAAGGCATTTCGCTGATGTGCCGAGGAGGTTATCACCATACCGGCATCACGGAAATCCTCAAGGAATGTAGTATTCCAAAAGGTTCTTTTTACAACTTTTTTGAAAGCAAAGAGCAATTTACTCTTCAGGCTGTTGAACAATATACCGATAGCCTGCTTACTATTTTGAATTCTTTGAGAGAGGATTCTGCCCTGAATGGTTTTGAAAAAATAGAAAGCTACTTTGCCCAATTGGCGGAAAAACACAAACAAGACGGTTATAAAAATTCTTGTTTATTAGGAAACTTATCAACAGAAGTGTCTGCTGATAATAAAAATTTGGCAACCATTGTTTTTCGAGCCAAAAACCGGATTAAATCAGCACTTGCGGCGTTTGTTATGGAAGCCCAAGAAGCAAGTTTAATCGATAAAAATTTTGAAGCTTCGGCCTTGGCTGACTTTATTTTAGATGCTTTTTATGGCGTAGTCGCCCGAATGAAAGTTGTGCAGACTGATGAACCTTTACGCGATTTTTTTTCGCTACATCTCCGTTTTTTGTTGACTCAAAAGAAACTAAAATTTGAATATTAATTGTTTAATTTAAACCCAATATGTTATGAAAAATGTATTTAAAACAACCCTCCCAACCTTGGGACTCGATGCAGAAAATGAACAAGCCAAAGAATTGCTTACGGCTGCCAAAAAAGAAATGGGAATGATTCCAACCATGTATGGAAACATGGCCAACTTCCCCGATTTGTTGAGTACTTACCGTCATGGCTACGCTGCTCTCCGAAAAAACAGCACCTTTACTTCTGCGGAGCTTGAAGTTGTATTTCTTTCCATCAGTTTTGTCAACCAATGCGAATATTGTATGGCTGCCCATAGTTTCTTAGCTGATGTATCTTCCAAAGTACCCAAAGATGTGACCGATGCCCTTCGTGCCGGTTTTCCAATTGCTGACAAAAAGTTAAGTGCTTTGAGCGATTTTACCAAAACCATGGTCACCAAAAAAGGAAATCCAGCACCTGAAGATGTTGAGGGATTTTTAGCTGCAGGTTACAACGAAACACAAATTCTCGAGATTATTTTGGCTATATCCGTCAAAATCATCAGTAACTATTCTAACCACATTTTCCATACCGTGCCCGATGCTGCCTTCCAAAGCCGTGTGTGGACAGCACCCGAACAGACTGCTCAAATATCCTGAGTAATTTAATTTGTTATTTAGAAAAAAGACATCCCACAAGATGTCTTTTTTTTGTTAAATCAAAAACGCAGTTGTTTTAATTAAGAATGGAATCACACAACTATTTTATACATTTGACCATCCTGATGCTCATAGCAATGAAACCTTCATGACCCCATAAATTGATGACAAAGGAATCAGTCATTAAAGGGAATGAATAGCGGTTGGGAAATCAGAAGTCAAGAGATAGTAGTCAGACGTTTGAAGTTGTAAGATGGATGTATTACAAAGTTAATGTAGATTTATTCGCAAGCTTTTCAATATTCAATTTTTTCGGCTCTATGTTTTTTTGAGTGAGTAAGTTAAAAATAATATCTTTGAAAAACATTACTAAAACGGTTTGGATAATTTCACTCGTAAGCTTGTTTACGGACACCGCTAGCGAAATGTTGTATCCCATCCTGCCAATCTACCTGAAGACATTAGGGTTTTCCGTTCTACTCATCGGCCTATTAGAAGGTGTTGCCGAAGCCACCGCGGGGTTGAGTAAAGGCTATTTTGGCAAACGTTCGGATATGTCCGGCAGGCGCGTTCCTTTTGTACAATTAGGATACGCGTTTAGTGCCGTTTCAAAACCAATGATGGCATTATTTGTTTTCCCGATTTGGATATTTTTTGCACGAACCGTCGATCGTTTCGGAAAGGGAATCCGTACGGGAGCGCGAGATGCCTTGCTTTCAGACGAAGCGACACCACAAACCAAAGGAAAGATTTTCGGATTTCACCGTTCGATGGATACTTTAGGAGCCGTGATTGGACCTTGCTTAGCATTGCTCTACTTATATTATTTCCCGGAAGACTACAAAACCCTTTTTTTTATTGCATTTGTTCCCGGACTACTTGCCGTGCTTACCTCCTTCTATCTCAAAGAGAAACAAACAGCCAAGCACAAAACCCAAATAAAAACACCCTTCTTCTCCTTTCTAAACTATTGGAAAACTAGCCCTGCCGCATATAGAAAATTGGTCATCGGCCTGTTGATGTTTACGCTATTCAACAGTTCGGATGTTTTCCTATTGCTTCAAGCAAAACAAGCAGGGCTTAGCGATACAATGGTTATAGGAATTTATATATTCTACAATCTGGTCTATGCTTTATTTGCCTTTCCTCTCGGAATTTTAGCAGATAAAATTGGTCTAAAAATAATCTTCGTCTTCGGGCTTGCCCTGTTTGCCATCGTATATTTTGGTATGTCCATAAACACCCGCTTATACTTCTTTTTCGGACTCTTTTTTTTGTACGGAATCTATGCTGCTGCCACCGAGGGAATTTCAAAAGCTTGGATCTCCAACATAATCGACCCGAAAGACACCGCGACTGCCATTGGCAATTTCACCGGATTACAGAGTCTATGCAACATGATAGCCAGTTCACTGACAGGATTTATTTGGTTTTGGTTAGGAGCCAAAATTGCTTTTTTAATGATCGCATGCGTAACTCTACTCGTCATTGTTTACTTTATAATCCTTGAAAAACCGGTAAGGTTAAAGATTGTCAACTAAAAGCTGGCTTCCGTCAAGGCAAATGAAAGCAGAATTGGAAATCGCCTATCTTTATAAAATATCCGGATGTATCAAAAGCTTTGATTTTAAAATTCCAGGTCGATAAAAATGTTTTAGTTTTAAAAAATTGAATCTACATTTGATTATCTTTATAAACCTAACCAATGCCTTAACTCTTATGAAAACTACTTACAGACATCTATTGCTAATCTTGTTGGTTTTCCACTTCGGTTACAGCCAAGTACAAACAAACTTACAACTTACCGATCTTTTTGATTTGGAATACATTTCCGATCCTCAAATTTCACCAGATGGCAACCGGATTGTTTATGTTCGGAATTTCAAAGATATCATGGCAGACCGCGATTATTCTAACCTGTGGATAATCAATACGGATGGCTCACAAAACAGGCCTATTACACAGGGCAATCAACGGGATTACGCTCCTCGCTGGTCAAGTGATGGCAAAAGAATAGCTTTTCTTTCCAATGGGCAAGATGAAAAAACCAAGCTCTTTGTTTATTATTATGATACCCAAACAACCATCGCTTTAACCAACAGCTCCAACCCGCCAGGAGCTGTTTCATGGTCGGCAGATGGAACTCAATTAGCTTTTACACAGTTTGTCCCGACATCTAAAAAATCATTGCTGAATATACCGGCCAAACCGGAAGGTGCTCAGTGGAACGCCCCACCTGTCTATATTGATGAGGTGAATTATCGTGGTGACGGCCAAGGTTATCTCAAACCAGGTCATCAGCAGATTTTCACAATTGGTTTAGATGGAGGTACCGCCCGCCAGTGGACATTTACCGAGAATGACTACGGAAATCCGGTTTGGACTAAAGACGGAAACAGTCTTGTTTTTTCAGCCAATCTTCACGAAAATCACGATTTTGAAACACTCAATTCAGAAATCTATCAACTTCGTTTGTCCGATGGAAGTGTCAAAGCACTTACCAACCGTTTTGGGCCTGATAGCGACCCTGTTTTTTCACCCGATGGCCAACATATTGCCTTTACTGGTTTTGACGATAGTTTTCAGGGCTATCAAGTGACGAATCTCTATGTAATGAATGCAGATGGCAGCGGGGTAAAAAAACTGACTGTTTCCTTAGATAGGGACGTGTCCAATCCTCTATGGGAAACCAACGGCAAAGGCATTTATTTTCAATATGATGAAAAAGGAAGCAACAAGATTAGCCATGTAGCTCTCACCGGAAAAATCAGAACCATCACCGATGGATTGGGTGGACTTGATTTGGGAAGACCTTATAATTCAGGTACTTACACTGTTTCAAACAACAACCGGTTTGCCTACACCTTAGGCGGATCGGAACATCCGGCAGATTTAGCAGTGTGGGCAGAGGGCAAAACCAACCGGTTGACTCGGCTCAATGACGATTTGTTTTCCTACAGAAAATTAGGAAAAGTGGAAGAAGTTTGGTGGAAATCGTCTTTTGACGGCAAAGACATCCAAGGTTGGATTGTAACACCGCCGGATTTTAATCCCAATAAAAAATATCCGTTTATTTTGGAAATTCACGGAGGGCCCTTTGCTATGTACGGACCGGCTTTTGCTTATGAAATTCAAGAATATGCTGCCGCCAGTTATGTTGTTTTGTACAGCAACCCGAGAGGCAGTACAGGCTACGGTCAGGAATTTGGCAATTCAATTCACCACGATTATCCTAATCACGACTATGATGACCTGATGTCCGGTGTCGATGCTGTAATTAGCAAAGGCTACATTGATTCAAACAACTTGTTTGTAACCGGCGGTAGTGGTGGTGGTGTATTGACGGCTTGGATAGTCGGCAAAACCGACCGTTTTAAAGCTGCTGTAGTCGCCAAACCAGTTATCAATTGGTACAGTTTTGTACTGCATTCAGATGGTATCGGGTTTTTTAGCAAATATTGGTTTCCAGGCAAACCGTGGGAAACACCCGAAAATTACCTAAAACGCTCCCCTATCTCGCTGGTTGGAAATGTCAAAACACCAACCATGCTACTGACCGGAGAGCAAGATTTCCGAACACCTATCAGTGAGTCGGAGCAATACTACGCCGCTCTAAAACTTCAGGGTGTCGAAACCGCCATGGTCAGAATTCCAAATGCTTCACATGGCTTGGTAAACCGGCCGAGTATGTTGATGAGTAAAACGGCTTCCATATTAAGTTGGTTCGATTATTATAAAAATCGTAAATAGTCTTCCATTTAATATGCCATTGTGCAATAAGAAATGGGCTAAGATTCTTTCGTCTACCTTTCCTTCCGGTATCAAAAATACACTGTTGCGGGTATTTTTCAGGTTGTAATTAACCGTCCCTTAAAAACTGGTTAAAATACTGATGATTAATAATTTAAACTGATATTTTCTTGTTTAAATCTACAAGATTTCGTATTTTAATAACGCAAATCTTGCAATTTAAATTTATGTTAGCCAAGCCAAAAATAGAGAATCAATCCAGTTTTTTCTTCACTTTAGAAGATACTTTAACCAAAAACATCCTCTTTATATTTTATCTAACAGGATCAATTGGAAACTTTTTGATAAGGAATTTGGCTCTCTTTACTGTGAGAATAATGGTCGTCCCGCAAAGCCAATTCGATTAATGGTTGGGTTGTTGATTTTGAAGCATATTCGCAATATTTCGGACGAAAGTGTCGTAGAGCAATGGGCTGAAAATCTTTACTACCAATATTTTTGCGGACAGCAAGAATTTAGTTCTTCGGAACCTTGTGAAGCTTCCGAACTTGTTCATTTTCGCAAACGCATTGGAGAATCGTGAATAGAGTTGATTCTCAAAGAGAGCATCCGTATTAACGGAGATGACAGCAATGATGACCAAGTCAGTATTGACACCACGATCCAGAAAAAAAACATCTCTTTCCAAACAGATGCAAAGTTGCATAGAAAGATAATCAAAAAGTGTCTTGCAATTTCAAAGAAGCAGCTTTCAGTTCGCCAGACCTACACCAGAACGCTGAAAAAATTAGGCGTGGATCAGCGCTTCAGAAATCATCCAAGAAATAAATCAAAAGCAAAAAAAGCGGACAAAAAGGTTAAAACAATTTCCCGAAGATTGGTTCGTGAATTAGAGAGAAATATAGAACCTGACTCTATTTATCACACAGACATTGAATTATTTAAACAAGTTCTTGCTCAAAAACGAACAAGCAAAAACAAAATTTATTCTCTGCACGAACCTGTGACACAGTGCATCTCTAAAGGAAAAGAACACAAAAAATTTGAATTTGCAAATAAAGCATCTTTCGTTCGCACCCAAAATACAGGCGTGATTGTTGGAGCAATGGGTTTTAGAAATGAGTTTGATTGCCATACCTTAAAACCCGTATTGGAATAAACAGAAAGACTTGTTGGAAAAGTTCCAATAAAAGCCGCAGTTGACCGAGGTTATCGAGGACGAAAACAAATTGGAGAAACACAAATTCTGTTGCCAAAACCCTTTAATGACAAGACCCAAACAAAGAATCAGCAGAAAAAACTAAAAGAGCCGCAATAGAACCCGTAATCGGGCATCTTAAAACAGACCATCGACTAGGAAGAAACTTCTACCAAGGAATTGTGGGTGACAACATCAATATTAGCTTGCCGCAGCTGGATTTAGCTTCAAAAGAATGATGAATAAATGGAAATTATCTTATCGTCAATTTTTTCAAGAACTGTTTTCCTTACTTGAATTTGCGACATATAAAATATTTTGCCTAAAAAGAACTTTTTAAGGCTCGACTAAATATAATAAAATTCTTCCGCAACGCAACCTAAGAAGGCGAGATTTGCGTGCCATAAACCAATTTCATATTGTTAACGGAGATTCCAATTATTGTTTTGGTGAAGGCGGCACCGGAACTTATTGTGATGGAAAATTATATACCCGAAGTTTAAAATGCGGTAATGTGCGTAGGGTTTTTGAAAACTTTGTATTTCATGGCGTCACCGAGCAAAATCTTGTGTATTCACACCCGCATATCGGCACCAATAAACTGCCTAAAATTGTTGAAAATATTAGGAAAACGGTTTTGAAATATGGCGGTGAAATTCATTTTGAAATCAGCTGGTAGCCACCCTTTTTACGCGGACTGCATTCATTCCTTTCATGCCTCTTTCCAATTCAAAAGAAACGGCATCACCTTCTTTTAGGTCGTCAATCATGCCACTGGCGTGAACAAAGTATTTCTCCTGAGTTCCATTTTCTTTAATAAATCCGAAACCTTTGGAATCGTTGAAATAGTCTATTTTGCCTTTTCTAATCGGATCAACTTCTTCTTCCTTGGCTCTTTTGGGGATACCAATTTCGATGCTTTCAGCATCCACAATAATTTTTTTGGATGGATCCGGCGGTGTATCAGTTATTTGTCCATATTCATCTACATAGGCAATCATATTCTCAAAACCGCCTCCCTTTGCATTGGCCTTTCGGTCAATTTTTCGCAATTCTTTATCCTGACGCTTCTTGATGCGTAATTTTTCTTTTTCTTTTTTACCAAAACTTTGTTGGGATTTAGCCATGCTTATTTTATCGTTATTTTTAGTTTAAATCGCTGTTATTAAACGATTTATTATATGAGAATCGAAGTGAATCTTTTGAATCTGCCTTAATCCGTCCTGAACAAAGCCAAAAATGTACACCTTTGCAAAGGTATGAAAAAAAAAGGTGGATTACTGATGTTGAGAAAATAAAAAAGGCTGCTATTATCGGCAGCCTTTTTAGGGTTATTCGTTTATAAACTCGACCAAATTTTTGAGTGGGATGTTTACTTTTGCTTTCATTTTAAGCTTTTCAAGATCAATTTTGGCTTTTTCAAAACGGTTTTCAATAAGCTTGAGATAATCCAATTCGGCATTGGAAGGTTTGTCATAACTGCTTGCCAATTTGCTGTACAAGTCAGACATTTTTTCTCTCAATTGAGGCTCAGCCGAACCCACATAATTATCACCTGTTGTAACTACCAAAGTTTTCTTGAGGTTTTCAAACGACGTATATAGTTTCTTGCTAGTTTTTATCGCTTCCTGAACAGCATCCAATTCATAAACTAAATAAGCCAACCCTTGAGTCAAGTCATACATTTTCATGGTTGTATTGTATTTCAATTCTCTTTCGCTTTCTGTCAATCCGGCGTTTTTGTCATAAATCACTTCAAACACATGTTCGAAGGTGTCTTTTCCTTTCACGATAACAGCTTTGTATTTTCCTGCTTTTACGCGAGGCGAAGTAAAGCCACCGAAACTGAATGTTTTGCCTTTGGCTACTTTGGGTTGTTTGATGGTGAAATTCCAATTGACAATATTGATGCCTTTTGATTTCCCCGGATCGATAGTTGTTAATTTACGGCCTTCTAAATCTTGAATTTCCATGGTCATTTTGCCGAAAGTGTGTCGCTTCGGCAACAGATATTTAATTTGTGCAGAAGTGGAAGGATTGCTTCCGACAAATTCGGTTTCGCTGCCAAAACTATCTGAAAATCCGCTCTGGTCAACCATAACCTTGGGTTTGGATGTAAAAAAATGCAAAGTTTTAGATAAGGTTGCAGCTGATATCTCACGTAATGGAGAAATATCATCTATTATGATTACCCCACGGCCGTGTGTCGCCATGACCAAATCATTTGTTTTGGGATGTAAATCAATAAAATGAACAGCGACAGCTGGCATATTGTTGGTAAATTTGCTCCAGCTTTTGCCCCCGTCTAAGGTTATGTATAATCCAAATTCTGTCCCCAGAAAAAGCAAATCGGGATTGACAAAATCTTCTTGGATGTTTCTGGCAAAACCAGTCACTTCAGCTGTGATAATATTAGTCCATGATTTTCCAAAATCTGATGTTTTAAATACATACGGATTCATGTCACCACGCGCATGCCCTTCAAAAACGGCATAAGCAGTAGCTTTATCATGCGAGCTGGCTTCAATGTGGTACGTCCAAGTGTTTTTGGGCAATCCGACTATATTGGCTACCGTATTTGTCCATGTTTTACCGCCGTCTGTTGTTACTTGTACGTTGCCATCATCCGTGCCAACCCAAATGATGTTTTCATCCAACGGAGATTCTGCAATCGTGAAGATGGTGGTGTGGTTTTCAGCTCCCGAATTGTCCATAGACAGCCCACCGGAGTTTTCTTGTTCTTGTTTTGTTTTGTCATTGGTTGTCAAATCGGGGGAAATAATTTCCCAAGTGTTGCCCATATCTTCCGATTTATGGAGAAATTGGCTTCCTATATAGATTCTATCATGTTTAAATTTACTGACAGTCATCGGTGCGTTCCAATTGAACCGCAACTTGGCATATCCTTCTAACGGTAGTGGCTGAATGGTTTTAACTAACTTGTTGTCAACATCATACCGCCAAACATTTTCGGCACCTTGCATTTCTGAGTAAATAATGTTTTTTGCCGGATGTTTTAAAACCCTGAATCCGTCACCATATCCGATAGAATTCCAATCTTTTGCATTGATTCCGCCTTCGGAAGCAGATGGCCCGTACCAAGAGCCATTGTCTTGCAAGCCACCGTAAATATTATAGGGTTCTGCATCGTCTAAACTAATTTGATAGAATTGAGACACCGGTAGGTTTTCTACAATCTCCATGGTCGTCCCGCCATTCCAAGAGCGATACACACCGCCGTCTGTGGCTGCATACAATCGGTCGGAGTCGTTGATGTCGAATGCGATGTCGTGAATATCGCTGTGCATATTCCCGAGATTTTTAAATGTTTTGCCACCGTCTCTCGAAATAGAACCACTCAGCCCGCCTTTGACAACCACCTCATGGTTTTTGGGGTCAACTACAATCCTGGAGAAGTAAAACGGGCGAACGGTGATTTCGAAATCATTGTTTAACTGTTTCCAATTTGCGCCGGCATCATCGCTTCGGTAAAGCCCTTTTCTGAGTTCTTCCTCTGCTTCGATGACCGTGTATAAAATGTTGGGGTTGGAAGGTGCAACAGCAATTCCCAATCTGCCCAACTTTCCGTTGGGAAAACCGTTGTGGATTTTAGCCCACGTTTTCCCGGAGTCTGTTGATTTGTATAAGGCACTTTGCTCACCACCCGACTCAAAAGACCAAGCCGTTCTTCTAAACTCCCACATGGAGGCATAGAGTACGTTCGGGTTTTTGGGGTCAATGGCTAAATCTGCACAACCGGTTTTGGTGTTGACATACAGTATTTTTGTCCAAGTCGCACCGGCATCAATTGACTTATAGACTCCTCTTTCTTCGCTGTCTGACCAAAGCGCGCCGAGTACGGCTACATAAATTTCGTTTGAGTTGTTGGGATTGATGATAATATTTGCAATGCGTTCCGATTTGTCAAAACCTAATTTTTTCCATGAATTGCCACCGTCTTTGGTTCTGTACAATCCGTCTCCGATGGAAACACTGTTCCTTGTCCATGTTTCACCGGTGCCTACATAAACCGTGTTGTCAGGATCATTCGGATCTATTGCAATCGCACCGATAGACTGTGCATATTTATCAAAAATAGGATTAAAAGTTGTACCTGCATCGTTAGACTTCCAAACACCTCCGCCGGCGGCTCCCGCATAAATGATACGGGGATTTTTGGGATGTGTTTCGAGGTCGTTTATTCTTCCGCTCATCAAGGCAGGCCCTATGTGTCTTCCACGTAGATCACCAAACAAATCTGTTGCATCAATGGTTTTGGCATCTTGAGCAAAAGAGGAAAAATTGCTTATAAAAAAAGTACAGGTTAATAGTATAAATACGTTTTTCATTTGATTGATAGTCTGTTTAGTAAGGTATGAGAGAGAAAAATTCCCGCTTATTAAATGGGGATTTAAAAAATGTATTATTTTTTAGGAAGAGTTGTTTCTTCCGGAAACTGAAACAGGGCGTTGTCCACCGACGGATTCAACTCTATCTTATCAATGGCCAAGGGTTGCCCTGCTTGGCCTTTAATCCCTTGAATCATTGTAAAGGGAAAATAAAAACCATCTACTTCCTGATAATCACTTAATTTGATCTCAGAAATTTGACCTTTCATTTGACCGGATTTGATTTCCGATTGAATGGCAATCGGCACATAGTTCTCGGTATCGAAAAAGTAGTAGGTGACGTTGTCTTCTTTCTTCCCGTCTATGGTAATCTGTTCTTTGGTAAGTTTAATTTTGTATGTTTCGGCACCATCAATGGTTTCTTTACCCACCAACTCAACAGTATATCCTTTTTCTTTGTAACCCAAAAATGAATCAGGGAAATCGTTTGAATCAAGCTTCAGGTTATCTGTTGATTCTTGGTCGCTTTTTTCGGCTTTTTGGGTCATGAAATTGGTGCTCCAAAGTGTTGTTCCGTCAAAAACACCTTGTTTGATTTCTTTTCCTTGAAAGGTAATGACAGTCATTTGCTTCCCTCCGGTTAACTGGATGATTTCCAAAGGAATTTCCATACCGCCTTGGTTTACTTTTGCACTCATCTTGATGCCTTTTAGGCTTTGCCATTTTTCCAATCCTCCGGTATTTTCAAAATAATTTGAAATAATATCACCGGCAGTCTGAGCAAAAGAATTTACTGAGAATAAAGAGATTAAAACAATTAATAGTGTTCTTAATGTTTTCATGTTATCAGTTTTTTGATTTTTAATTAGTAACTGTAAAAATAACTTTGTTACAAAAATCATCAAATAAAATTATTGCGCGCGCGTTTCAATCGTTCGATTTTTTGAAATCAATAAATCCCGGCAAAGCTTTTTCGGGCTGCTTTTTAAGATTGGTTTCTTTTTCCTTTTTATTCTCTTTAAATATTTTTCTCAACAGCTCTTTAAATGTATCAAAATCTACTTGGTATGAAACTCCAACGCCTTGGGTATAGCCTTCTTGCTCACCAATATATTGTATTTGATTTTGCCGGTTAAAAACTTGTGCACGCAGTGTGCCGTCCTCATTTAAAAGCAACTCTACTTGTACATCCCCAACAACTACAGATTGGGAAACACCTCCTGTGGGTACGCCTACTTTTCCGTTTATCAGTATCCTATCGTTTATTTGGGTTTGGAAAGTAACCCCCACCCTGCCCTGTGTTTGAAATTCGGGATTGCTGTCTGCCTGTACATAATCTAAACCTACGTTGAACTTGCTGTTGTCGTCTTGAAACAAATCGTTTACCAAGCTCGAGACAATTTCGGAACCTAAGTTTCCACTGATGATTTGTTGCCCGATAGCGTTGTTAACATTCATAAAAGCTCCGGTAGAAATGACTGAAATAGCTTGCCGGTTTCTCACTTCTTTGTCATCTAACTTAAATTGAAGTTCTGATTTTATCTGTGAATTGGCATTTGGAAATTCGATGTTAAAATCGAGATCCGGTTGTGTCAAAACCCCATTGAGATTGATATATACTTCGGTAGGTATCTTTCTCGATGCAACTTGAGATTCGAGCAATAAGGCCGGATTGGCTTCTGTCTTATAAACCGCTTTTATGTTGATTTGCGCGAGAAGCGGGTCTCCATCCCAAGTGATGGTTCCTCCTTGCTGAACCACAAATCTTTTGTTGATTAGCCTTTTGTATTTGAAATTGTAAATACCGCTGTAAGTAATAAAGTCACCCCACATATTGAATTTCCCGTTGGTGTCCAATTCAATCAACAAGTTACCCACACCTTTTCCTCTTAATGTACTTTGATTTTCCTTATCAACCATGATTTCTATTTCGGCATCTGGGGTAACATCTAAATCAAAATTAACAGACAACCCCTTTAATTCCTCAAAGGTATTTATAAGCCCATTTTTTCGTTTTTCATTTTCTTCAGGCGTGATAAACCGCATGAAAGAATTATCGCCGATGGATACTGCATCGCTGATGGGAATATAGAAGTTGGTTCCTTTTTCAGTTTTCGCATTGACATCTATGACCAAATCGTCAAACGGGCCAAGAATACTAGCACTTCCGCTGATAAAACCAGTTCCGTAATACAGCGATTCGAGTTCTTCTTTGGTGTCGAGCACTAAAAACCGATTGGTGTTAAGCTTTAAATCTATGCGCCAATCTGAATAGTTTAGATGTGAAATATTGCCACTCAACGTGGAGGCGGTTTTATATTTTGCATCGATTACTTTCCAATTGTCTATGATAAAACGATTTTTGTCTATCACAATTTTACCTTGGTTCGGAAAATCTAAATCTACATTTAAATAGGGAAAATTCATTCCCGATTTTTCTACCGTTAGCAATCCATTTATATCTGGGTTTTTCAGTTGGCCTGTCAACCGGGCATTGCCACTTACCTGCCCTCTGAGCCGGTCGAAAACCGTTTCACCCAAGGGAGACAAGACGGATATATCCAATTTTTTGAGATTGACATCCATATTTACAGTCGGGTTTTGCTCTGCATAATAAATTTTTCCCGAGGCGGCAAACGATTCAAATTTGTCGTTTTTCAGCGAAGCATCCACATCGAAATCAGTTAAATTATCATTAGCTAAAATATTGATTTTCAATGTTCCTAAGCTGTTTTTATTGACTTCAAAGCGATCAATCTTTAAATAAACAGTAGGAAAATACTCGTTGTCACTTTGCAACAACAAAACACTTCCGTTGACCAAACCATCCAACTTCAAACTGTCTATTTCGGGTGTAATTTTATTCAAATGAACGTCTTTAAACCCTACTTTAATGTCTTTATAACTCGTGTCGCGTGCCGAACCACTCAAGGATATTTCCTCTTTATTGTTCTTTAAAATAATTTGTTGTATCCGGATATTTTTATAATCTTCATTAAAAACAACATAGTTCAAATTGTTGTTCGCCTTGTTGATGTTCCAAGTATTTCCTTTGAAAGTGATGTTTGAGTTTTTAAATCCGACTACCGATTGATTGTTTTTGTTGATTGTGTGATATAAATTCAAATCAAAACGATCTTTGTAATCTTTGCCACCCGAAAACTCAGTCTTAAAAAACAGTGTATCCCGGGTATTGATGTTGACCAAATTAAAATCTTTGACAGCGTAGTTTTTGTTGTTTATTTTACTTGCTTGAAGATAGGCATTGTAAAGGGGGTTTTTGTTGTCAAATTGGAATTTTAACCCTTCCACTTGAAAATCATATACGTTTAACTGAGATGAATTAAAGGTGAATTTAAAATCGTTTTCATTCCCAATCAATTTTCCCTTAATGTAAGTGTCTTTCCCCAAAAATATGCCGGGGAAAAAAGCGTCAACAAGTTTGTTATACACGGCAAAATTGAAATCTACATATTGATTGGGATTTACTTTATTGGGTTTGTAATTGGTGTAGAAACTGCCCAAAGCGTTTTCAACCAAATTCGGCAGTTGACTGAGGTTGAATTTACCTGCAAGTTGACCTTCCACGATGTCTTTTGAATTGATTTTCAAGAAATGAATGTCTTTGTCAAAACTGGAATTAATCGAAAAATCTTTGAAATAATATTGATCTTTGACGTTGCCGTAAGTAGTGTTTCTAAAATGTATGCCGCCCTCAAAATCATCTATGTGTGTTCCCTGAAAATTGGCTGAAATATTTCCAGTAAAAACTGAAATTTTATCCCCTTCATACAAATGTGTGTCATACAGATTGGCAAATTCGACGTTGGCGTTGAAATTATATTTTTTATTCTCTTTCGAGAGGTCTGCCAAACCATCAAATGTAGCTCTGAAATTGACATCGTCAATTTTCATGTTTCCTTTAAAAACACTTTTATTGAATGTGCCGTTTAAATCGATTTTTTTAAAATCATAATTGTTGTAATTCAAAGCATTGACCATACCGAAAACATCAACAGAAAGTTCGTTTACTGTAAATCCGTGCCCGTCAAAAGTCAGATTCATCGTTGCTTGCCCAAGCTTTTGAAAGTCAATTAATCTACCTAAATTGAACTTATTGGAAGATAAAGCCCCGCTGTAAGTAGCCGTATGCAAATCATCAATCCCTATCATTTGAGCATCTAACAAAATTTCACCAAGAGCAGATTGCGTTTCAACATCAAAATCAAGGTCATTCCCAATCAAATTCACGGGCCCATACAAATATACCTGCCCTAATTTCTGTAAAGACTCAGGTAAATTTTTACCCAACAAATTGGGCAGCAAGGTTCTGAGTTCAAAATAGTTTGTAGAAAGCTCCTCAAAATTGCCATTCATTTCAAATATGCCTTCATCAAAAATGTGTTTAAATCCTATTTTTCCTTCAATACCCGAATTAAAATTACTTCTGAACTTGGTGTCATTCAATATGAAATCATTCAGCACGCCGGTGATATGCGTAGAAAGTTTTGCCCTGAAATTGTTGCCAAACTCGGGATAATACAGATTGATATCCTTCATCGAAATGTCCGAATCCACTATTTTAAAATCCCAACGGACAAGGTTGTTAAAATCTTTGAGCGTACCCGCTTGATAATGAAGCGAAAGATCGCCGGTCAAACTCGAATTTGCGGTCACCAACTCCATACCATCCAAGCGGATTTGATCTTTGAGATAGGAAAATGCAGCTTTCATGTTCTCTACGTGCAAGCCGTAAAAACCCTCAAAGGAAAGCTTATCTATGTTAGTTAAAACTTCCGACCCTTCGATGACGAAATCAGTCAATTTTGCATTCAATGATTTTAAATTGACCATCTCAGGGTTTTCCAAATTGTCATCATAAAATCGATAGACACCATTTTTCAGATTGACTGAACGCATGCTCATATAAAAAGGCTTATCGGAAGGTATGGCTGGCTCGGAATCTAACTTTTCTATAAAAACATCCAAATTGGAAAGCGAATTGTCTTTGTAAATCCGCATGTTAAAAACAAATTTTTCAAGAATAACTTTCCCAAAAAGAAACTCCCCGTGCATCAACCGAGCCGCGCTACGCAAAGAAGTGTTGAGCTTTTTGACATAAATCAGTGTGTCTTTTTGGTAGTCTTCTATATAAACTTCCTTGAGCACGATGGAACCCAAAAACGAGAGATCTACTTTTTCAATCTTGATGTTAGTTCCGTATTTATCGTTTACCGATGTTGTAACCTTCTTAGCTATATAAGTTTGAACCGCAGGAATAGAAAGCACTATGCTACTAATAATCATTAACAGCAGCAGGCCAATCAGCATGCGGAGCAATATTTTTTTAAATTTTTTGATAGCTGTTAATGTTCTATTTTTGTAATCACAAAAGTAACAAATTTTATACCCTTTTGATGGGAAAGCCTGTTTACATTCTCGCCCTCGAATCTTCGTGCGATGACACCGCAGCGGCCGTGCTCAAAAACAGTACCATCCTATCTAACGTAATTGCCGGGCAAAAAGTACACGAAGCCTTTGGTGGCGTGGTTCCGGAGCTGGCTTCAAGGGCACATCAACAAAACATAGTCCCTGTTGTTCAACAAGCTTTGAGCAAGGCTTGCATCTCCTTAGAAAACCTGAACGCAATCGCTTTTACCAAAGGCCCCGGGCTATTAGGCTCTTTGTTGGTCGGGATGTCTTTCGCAAAATCTCTTTCCATGGCACTCAATATCCCGCTGATTGAAGTCAACCACTTGCAAGCGCATATTTTAGCTCATTTTATTGACGATGAAACCAAAACAAAGCCGGATTTTCCATTTTTAGCACTGACAGTATCCGGCGGTCACACGCAAATCGTCCGGGTAGATGATTTTTTTGATATGACCGTAATCGGTGAAACCACCGATGATGCCGTGGGTGAAGCTTTTGATAAAACTGCTAAATTATTGAATCTGCCCTACCCCGGCGGTCCTATGATAGATCAATTGGCACAAAGCGGAAATCCGCTCGCGTATAGATTCACCAAGCCCAAAATGGAAGGTTACAACTTCAGTTTTAGTGGCATCAAAACCGGAATCATGAATTTTCTGAACAATCAAAAAGTAAGCAATCCAAAGTTTATACAAGAAAACATCTCCGATATTTGTGCATCCGTTCAACACACGCTCGTTGATATTTTATTGGAAAAACTTACGTTGGCCATCCAAGAAACCGGCATCAAAAATGTAGCCATCGGCGGTGGCGTTTCAGCCAATTCCGAACTGCGAAAAAGAATCGGTGGGCTTGAACACGCCTTGGACTGCAAAACATTTATCCCAAAGTTTGAATACACCACCGACAACGCTGCCATGATTGGGATTGTCGGGTATCACAAATATTTAAATTGCGATTTTACAGACGAATTTACCACGTCTAAATCCCGATATACCTTTTGATATGCAGCTTTTCTACCAACCTGATATTGTCCAAGATGCCGCGCACATTGTTTTCAACTCCGAAGAAAGTAGGCATTTGGTCAAAGTGCTGCGTAAAAAACCGGGTGATGCCATTTGGGTAACCGACGGAAAAGGAAGTTTGTTCACTTGTGAAGTTGAACTCATAAGCAGCAAAAATGTAAGCTCAAAAGTGCTTAAACAGAGCATAAAAAATCCGGAAAAGTACCAACTACATCTCGCTATTGCCCCCACCAAATCAACCGACCGATTGGAATGGTTTTTGGAAAAAGCTACTGAAATAGGCATTCATCGCATCACACCCATCATCTGTGATCATTCTGAGCGGACAGTACTCAAAACCGAGCGGCTGGAAAAGATTGTCGAAGCTGCCATGAAACAATCTTTGCGCTGTTTTCTTCCAAAAATAGACAAACCGATTCCTTTTAAAGAATTTATTGCAGAAAATACATCAGCCGACAAGTTTGTGGCTCACTGTGTCGATTCCAAAAAAAAGTTGCTCAAAAACCTGCTTTCCCCCCATCGAGATGTCCTTATCCTAATCGGTCCGGAAGGTGATTTTTCAAAAAAGGAAATCGATTTGGCTTTGACTTTAGGTTTTGAACCGGCCAGTCTGGGCGAAAAACGGCTGCGTACGGAAACTGCTGCCTTGGTGGCTTGCCATACAGTTGTTCTAATCAATCAATAACGTGTTTGAACGGTTGATTTAAGCTTTCTAAGCACAAAACGGGGGATTTGAACAAATATCAATCGATAAGGTTTGCTGTTTTTAATCCAAGCTGTCAAAGCCTCTTTTTCAAAATAATAGGTGAATACACAAATACCCAAAATAAACACAAGGACTGAAAAAATGGTTTCAAAAGGATCTAATGCATGTTTGTAGGCCCTTACAATTCCCCAGCCAATCCAACTGCCGTACAGTACAATAAAATGAAGAATATAAATGGTTAAGGTTTTCTTACCCAAAACCTCGATGACATGGTGTTCTAAATATTTTCTAATCAGTATAAAAACCGAAAAAAACATCAGCACATCGCCAAAACGCATGAAGAGATAATTGTTTTGACTGATTCTTAAAAAAAGGTTTATCCCAGTCCAACCGGAAAGTAACTCAAAAAGGGGTGAGGATACAAAAATGAGAAATAACCCCATAGGAGCTAAAATCAAAACTGCTTTGTTCAAAAAGTTTTTGGTTTCTTTATACCGGTAAAACAAAATACCTAAAAAACTTCCTAAGGTTGCATAACCTATCCACGGGATAAGAGTAAAAACGGATCCGTAGTAGTTGGTAAAATAATTGGCTGCAAATCTTGGGATAAATTCGACGGGGTATTTTTCATAAAGCGGATTCAGCGCAAAAACAACAATTCCGGTTGCCAACATGACAATAGGCAAACCAGTTTTATAATGTTTTCCGGCTACTACATAAATTGTAATTATGTATAGCAACGAAAAACCGATGCAGTGCAAAACATCTACCGCGATTGAACTGTTGGTGATTTCCCCTTTAAACAACATCCATACATTCAACCGGAGCAAATATCCCCACATGATGATGTATAATGCCCTGCGGATTCCTTTTTTAACCCTCGGGTTTGCCCATCCATATTGCGGGTTCCGTATCAGTAAATATGTAAATATAAATCCCGAAACCGTGAAAAAAACCGGAGCTGTGACTCCCCTAAAATATTTCCAAGTCGCATAAACAGGGTTGTTATCATCTCTAAAAGCATCCGCCAACATCTCATAAACAAAATGCCCCTGGAGCATCATCAGGATGGCAAACGTGCGCATGGCATCTATAAAATGTAACCGATTGGAAGGCATAGAAAATCAACTGAAAACTCCCGCAAAGATATAATTAAATCCAAAAGGTATCGGCTCGAAAAAAATTTTAAAAAATCCGGTAGATTCAACTTATTCAATCCGATTTATTAAGATGTAACCTTTTGTTTTTCAGTTTTTTCAAAATCTACAACGAGCTGATTCCGGATTATATCTTCAAAAGTTTCGCGTTTGCTGATAAGTAACCCTTTCCCTTTGTGCCACAGCACTTCTGCCGGTTTGAAGCGGGAATTGTAATTGGATGACATGGAAAAACAATAAGCTCCGGCATTGTAAAAACAGAGAATATCACCTTCGTTGATTTCGTTGATGCGACGGTTGCTCGCGAACGTATCGGTCTCGCAAATATAGCCGACTACCGAGTAAAACCGCTCGCGGCCTTTGGGGTTTGAAATGTTTTCGATGCGGTGTTGTGCATTGTAAAACATCGGTCGTATCAAGTGATTAAAACCCGAATCGACTCCGGCAAAAACCGTAGAAGTCGTTTGTTTGACTACATTCACTTTGACCAAAAAATAACCGGCTTGGCTCACCAAAAATTTTCCCGGCTCAAAAGCCAAGGTGAGTTCGCGGCCGTATTCTTTACAAAATTCGTTGAATCGCTGCGTCAGTTTTTGACCCAATTCTTCCACATTTGTTTCGATATCCCCTTCTTTGTAAGGAACTTTAAATCCGCTTCCAAAGTCAATAAATTCAAGGTCTTTGAAATGTTTGGCTGTTTCAAACAAAATTTCTGACGCATACAAAAATACCTCGATATCCAAAATATCTGAACCCGTGTGCATGTGAATCCCGTTGACATGCATTTTGGTGTTTTCAATGATGCGCAACAAATGAGGCATTTGATGAATGGATATCCCAAATTTAGAATCAATGTGGCCTACTGAAATTTTCGAATTGCCACCGGCCATGACATGTGGATTGATGCGGATACAAACCGGTACTTTCGGATGCCGTGTTCCGAATTGCTCTAAAATAGAAAGATTATCGATGTTGATTTGCGCGCCGAGTTGGGCAACTTGCTCGATTTCTTCCAAAGAAACTCCGTTGGGCGTGAAGATAATTTTGTCGGGACTAAATCCTATTTTCAGTCCTAATTGGACTTCTTGCAGGGAAACCGTATCCAAACCCGACCCGAGCTGTTTGAAAAGCTTGAGGATTGATAGATTTGACAAAGCTTTCACGGCATAATTAATCCGAAGACTGTTCACATTTTTAAAGGCATTGGTCAATCGGTGGTATTGTGATGTAATTTTTTCACTGTCGTAAACGTATAAAGGGCTTTCAAATTCCTCAACCAAGGCTAACAAATCTTTCTGTTTCATAACTTAAATAAAATTTTTCAAAAGTAAAGCTATTCTGCTTTGATTTAAAATAAACCAAGACAATTAAATAAAAAATAACTAATTGTTAAATTTTAAACAGGTATTTCATGGCTTAAACAGTGTAATGTGCCCAATCCCCAAACCAAATCGAGTGCGTGGATTCCGATAATTTCGCGTCCGGGAAAAATGGTTTGAAAAATAAGATAGATTCGTTTATCGTTTTCATCATTAAAAGTCGGAAAAAGGATAGCATTATTAACTATTAAGAAGTTAGCGTAACTGGCAGGTAACCTCATGCCTTCAAAATAAACCGGCTTGGGCATTGGGATTTTGATCACATTCAATGAATTTCCATTTTCCAAACGTGCGCTATTTAAAATGTTCAGATTTTCATTTAAAATAAGGTGGTTTGGGTCAGTCGTGTCAGGCTCTACACAAGCAACTACGGTATTTTGGTTGACAAATCTACAAATGTCGTCCACGTGCCCATGTGTATCATCGCCAACGATTCCTTTATGTAGCCAAATCACATTAGAAACACCAAAATATTCTTTGAAAACAGCTTGGTAATCTTCTTTAGAAAAATGTTTATTTCTAGCCTGAATCTTTGAATCTAACAGACATTCCTCCGTAGTGATTAGTGTGCCTCTTCCATTTACATCTATCGCGCCACCTTCCAACACTACAGGCCGAGAACGATGATAAACCTCTGTAAGTGGGATTTTTAAAACTTCGGATATTTTATCTGGAACGAGTTGATCTTTTTTGAAATTAGCATACTTTGCCCACGCATTAAACTTGAATTTTAAGGCTTCGGAAGTACCGTCTTTCTTTTTGACAACAATCGGTCCCGAATCTCTCATCCAACTGCGATTGGTCTCTAAAAAGACAAATTGAATGTTTGCATAACCGACATGATGCCGATCGAGCAGGTTTTTGAGGGTAATCAGGTGATTGGCATCTTTAACCAACAGGATAACCTTTTCAAAACGGACTACTTTTTTGATAAAATCGATTAATGCCCATTTAGCAGCATCAAATTTTCCAGGCCAATCCTTGCCATTGTGAGGGAAACTCAATAAAATTGAATGGTGTTGCTCCCATTCGGCGGGAAGTATTCTTTGGGGTATTTTCATGGCTAATCGATGGCGCGTTTGACAATATCTTGGTAAGCATCGATACGGCGATCTCTGAAAAAGGGCCAATTTTGACGGACATCTTCCATCAATTCTCGATCGATTTCTGCTATTAAAATTTCTTCTTTATCTTGAGAAGCCTGCGCAAGAAATTCACCCTGAGGCCCTACAATAAAAGATGAACCCCAAAATTCGATGCCGTCACTATCTTTCAATGGTTTTTCCAAACCAATCCGATTGGCGGTGGCAACATAGATGCCGTTGGCAACTGCATGCCCTCTCATCACGGTTGTCCACGCTTCGCGCTGGTTGTGGCCGTATTGTGCTTTTTCTTTGGGATGCCATCCAATGGCGGTCGGATAAAACAATATTTCAGCTCCCTGCAAAGCCGTAAGCCTGGCTCCTTCCGGATACCACTGATCCCAACAGATTAGCGTACCGACTTTGCCATATTTCGTTTCAAAAGCCTTGAAACCAATATCGCCGGGTGTGAAATAATACTTTTCAAAGAAATAAGGATCGTCCGGTATGTGCATTTTTCGGTACAAACCAGCTTGTGTGCCGTCAGCGTTGATGATGTAGGCACTATTGTGATAGATACCTGAAGCTCTTTTTTCAAAAAACGGAACGACTATGACTATTTTCATTTTTTTTGCCAAAGCACTGAAAGCAACGAATGATATTCCGCCCAAAGGCTCAGCATATTTAAAATTTTCGGTGGTCTCGCTTTGACAGAAATAGTGTGAACTGTACAGTTCCGGCAAACAAACCACTTCTGCTCCTTTTCTTGCTGCGGCCTCTACCCACTCCAAGCATTTTGAAAGATTGTTTTCGGGTGTGTTGTTTAAAGACAATTGAACAACCGCGATGGTAAATTTTTTAGATTTCATCATCCCTGTATTTAGTCAACCAAAACCCAATCACCATGATCGATGAGCGGTTCGGCCTGCTTGAATTTAACCGTTTTGTTTTCACCTGATTTCACATTTTTAATCGTCACCCTGTCATTCCGGCCGATTTTCGGCCTTTCGCGTGTGATGGTTTCCGTGACTTGGCGTTGTTGGGTTTGCTGACCGTTTTCACGTGCGATGGCAGCTCTTTCAGCCATGTTGAGTACTTCCTCTTTGGTCACATTGACCTTTGGCTGTTGCCGTTGCACGCGGGCTTCTGAAATTGCCTGCGGATTTTGTGTTGGCAACTCACCTTTAAACAAGAACGAAATAACGTCTTTATTTATTTGGTCGATGGTCGATTTGAAGAGTTCAAAAGCTTCAAATTTATAGATCAACAAAGGGTCTTTTTGTTCGTGAACAGCCAATTGAACAGACTGCTTGAGTTCATCCATTTTTCGCAAATGCGTTTTCCATGCATCATCTATGATTGCCAAAGTGATGTTTTTTTCAAAATCACCGACAAGTTGTTTTCCTTTGGTTTCATAAGCCTTTTTCAGGTCTGTAACTACCTGGAGCGTCTTAAAACCGTCTGTAAAAGGCACCACAATCCTTTCGAAACGCTGGCTGTTGTTTTCATATACATTTTTGATGACTTCAAAAGCCACAGCTGCTGTTCGATCTATTTTCTTGGTGTAATGTTCAGAAGCTGCCTTGTAAACTTTGCCTGCAAGTTCCATTTGACTCAGCGAAGAAAACTCGTCTTCGGTCACGGGAGAGTCAACTGAAAAATATTTGACTATTTCGTATTCGAAATTCTTAAAATCACTTGCCAATTTGTTTCGTTCCGCGATTTGCTCGCCGGTGTCATATATCATGTTGGCAATATCTAGTGCCAATCGGTCGCCGAACAAGGCGTGATACCTACGTTTGTAAACCACCTCGCGTTGAGCGTTCATCACATCGTCATATTCGAGCAATCTCTTTCGAATGCCAAAGTTGTTTTCTTCCACTTTTTTCTGGGCGCGTTCGATGGATTTGGAAATCATACTGTGTTGGATGACTTCCCCTTCCTTCAATCCCATTCTGTCCATCAGTTTAGCAATTCGTTCACTGCCAAACAAACGCATCAAATTGTCTTCAAGCGACACATAAAACTGAGAACTTCCCGGGTCGCCCTGACGGCCGGAACGTCCTCTGAGTTGCCTGTCCACCCGTCGTGAATCGTGCCGTTCTGTACCGACGATTGCCAAACCTCCCGCGGCTTTCACTTCTTCCGAAAGTTTAATGTCTGTTCCTCTACCCGCCATGTTGGTGGCAATGGTGACGACTCCTTTATTTCCCGCTTCGGCGACAATTTCCGCTTCTTTCTTGTGCAATTTTGCGTTCAACACATTGTGGTTGATGTTTCTGAGTTTCAACATCCTGCTGAGCAATTCGGATACCTCTACGGAAGTCGTACCTATCAAAATAGGCCTGCCTGCGCTTGACAATCCAACGACATCATCAATAACTGCATTGTATTTCTCCCGTTTGGTTTTGAAAACCAAATCGTCTTTGTCTTTTCTGGTAACAGGCCTGTTGGTTGGAATCTCCATCACATCCAACTTGTAAATTTCCCAAAACTCACCTGCTTCCGTGATGGCTGTACCGGTCATCCCGGACAGTTTGCTGTACATCCTGAAATAGTTTTGCAAAGTAACGGTTGCAAAGGTTTGGGTTGCGGCTTCAATTTTCACATTTTCTTTAGCCTCGATAGCTTGGTGTAAACCATCGCTGTAACGGCGACCATCCATGATGCGCCCGGTTTGCTCATCTACGATTAAAACTTTGTTGTCGATAACCACGTATTCGACATCATTTTCGAAAAGTGTATAGGCTTTAAACAGTTGATTGAGCGTATGAATCCGTTCACTTTTGATGTTGAAATCCCGAAACAAAGAATCCTTCAATTTTGCTTTTTCTTCTGTTGAAATTTCTTGTTCGTCAATTTTAGCTATTTCTAAACCTATTTCAGGAAGTACAAAAAAGTTTTTATCTGTATCACCCGAAAGAAATTCGATTCCTTTATCGGATAATTCAACCTGGTTGTTTTTTTCATCAATGACAAAATACAATTCTTCATCCACCAACGGCATTTCCCGATTGTTGTCTTGCATATAGTGGTTTTCGGTTTTCTGCAACAATTGTTTGACACCTTCTTCGCTCAGAAACTTAATCAAAGCTTTGTTTTTGGGCAAACCGCGATAGACACGCAAAAGTAAAAATCCACCTTGTTTGGTGTCGCCTTCTTTGATGAGTTTTTTGGCTTCAGCCAGCACGCTTGTCAAATACTGACGTTGCAGGTTGACCAAGTTGGAAACTTTCGGTTTGAGTTGGTTAAACTCGTGCCTGTCTCCTTCCGGTACGGGGCCGGAAATAATCAGCGGGGTACGCGCATCGTCAACCAAAACAGAATCAACCTCATCGACAATAGCAAAGTTGTGTTCGCGCTGAACTAAATCTTCGGGCGTATGTGCCATGTTGTCGCGCAGATAGTCAAAACCGAATTCGTTGTTGGTGCCATAAGTTATATCGGCTTCGTAGGCTCTTCTTCTTTCTTTTGAATTGGGTTGATAATTGTCGATACAATCTACTTTGAGCCCGTGAAATTCAAAAAGCGGTGCCATCCACGCACTGTCCCGTCGAGCCAAATAGTCATTGACTGTAACCAAATGAACCCCTTTCCCGGGCAAGGCGTTGAGATACATGGCGAGCGTGGCAACCAAGGTTTTACCTTCACCTGTTTGCATCTCGGCAATTTTGCCCTGATGTAGGGCAATACCACCTATCAACTGCACATCGTAGTGAACCATGTCCCAAGTGATAGGCTTTCCGGCGGCATCCCAAGAATTTTGCCAAACAGCGTATTCGTTTTCAAGAGAAACATAGGATTTAGTGCCCGAAAATTCACGGTCATATTCGTTAGCTTTTACCCGTATCGTTGGGTTGTCTTTAAACCTTCTAGCGGTCTCACGCATGACAGCAAAAGCTTCGGGCAAAATATCATCTAAGACCTTTTGGATGATACCTTTTATCTCCTCGTTTAGCGAATCTATTTTTTGATAGATTTCTTCTTTGGCATCGATATCGGTAATTTGATCTGCTTCCGTTTTGAGGGTTTTTATTTCTTGTTCTTTTGCAGCAACTTCAGATTTTATTTTTTGTTTAAATGCTTCTGTTTTTTGCCTAAGCTCGTCGTGATTGAGTTTGGTAATTTCTATTTCGAACTTTTTAATGGCATCAACTAAAGGTTGAATCTGCTTTAAATCTTTCGCAACTTTATCCCCTACAAAAACTTTTATGATGGAATTTAATAAACTCATGTTGTTCTGTTAATTTTAGTGCCCAAAATTAAACAAAAAAAAAGCCTCCAACGAGACTTTTTAGATTGTTTTAGAGATTATTTATTAATATTCGTCTTCGTTCCAAAGGTAATCTTCGTCCGTTGGGTAATCCGGCCAAATTTCTTCTATAGATTCATATACTTCACCTTCATCTTCAATGGCTTGTAAATTTTCGACAACTTCGAGCGGCGCACCGGCACGTATGGCATAATCGATTAACTCATCTTTGGTGGCAGGCCAAGGCGCATCACTCAGATAAGACGCAAGTTCTAATGTCCAATACATAAAATAGCTATTATAATTTTTTTGCAAAAATAATTTTTTAATTGACTTGAGCAAGTGGTTTGGGGATAAATATTTATATAAAATGTAATTTATTCATTTTAAACAGTAAACGCGTTTACCTTTTGGTTGTTTTTAGAGTGAAATAAAAACATATTTGATAAATTTGTGAATGCAAAATTTATTATACATCATTTTGTTTTTTTATTCCTGATGGCAATCGGATATATTGCTGCTTTAGTTTTTAGGTTCGTTGTGTTGATTCCCGCAAGAATCCGTAAAAAGGTAAGCGCAGTGGCTGAAAAAGCCGTCTCTAAAGTTGCGGATGAATTGCCTGAAAGAAAGGTTTACAACACCTAAATAAAAATTGTGGAAATTGATGTATCATAAAAAGAATGATTATACCGCCTCTTGTTTTTAACAACATTCTTTGATTAACCCTTCAACTAATTGCTAAAAACCAATCTATAAATGGCATGGAATAGGTTTGCTCAATAAAAAGTAAAAATGAGAACAATTATTCTTTTTTTGCTTCTGTCTTCTTCTGTTTGTGGGCAAATTGATGAAACTTTCCTCCGGTCTTTGCAGAAACCCAACTCACGCGGCTATTTGGAAGGGCAGGTTACTTTCACCCGAAGCATGTATGGTTTTCAATTTGAAGGAAATGTAAAGCGTGAATATCAGGAAAAAATCAAACGGTTTATGTGTTCCAGCCATTTTTCGGATTACAGCAGTTTAGGATAATACACTTTGCGGCTGGCATTAAAAAACGGCAACATTTACCTCGTGGAAAACGAACATCCGAACCGCTTGATACTTTTGGGGTGAAATGCTCTTCAAATCTAAAAAAGGCTATCAACCGGAATATCTTCCGCTTTGGAATAAAGTTAGCAAAACGCCCTTAATTGGATATGTAAATAGAGTGGTTTATTTTCTTTTTTTTATACACGAGAACACCGCACCCAATGTTAAAATAACCATGGCGAGGCTACTGAACAAAGCAATCTTCCCTCCCGTTTCGACCACCTGCGGCTCAAATTTAAATTCGATAATATTTTTCCCGGCGGGTATTTTCAGCGCGCGCAATACATAGTCTGCTCTGAAATAGGGAACTTTTTGCCCGTTCAAATAGGCGTTCCAGCCTTTGGGATAGTACATTTCAGAAAACACAGCCACACGAGGCTTTTGTGTTTCCGAAACATAGACCAAATGATTGGGTTGGTAAGTTTTTAGGTTGATTTGCGCTGTTGAATCTTGTGGGAAAACAGTTTGATCTATCAGGTTTTTAAAATCTTGGTGAATCAAAGCGGTTCTTTTGGTGTCTATATTACCGAGATTCAGCAATTCCTCATTTTGAGAAGCCACAAACTGTATGCTGTCTATCAACCAAACCGGGCTGTTTGCATCGGGATTGATTCCGGCTACAGCTATTCCGTCTTCGCCCTCTTGAATGATGTATTTGGTATTGAGCAGGTTGAGAATTTCAATCTTGTTTTTGCTGATATAAAAATCGAATAAATCTTGAATTTTAGCAGGTTTGGCCGCGTGATAACCGCCGATAGAATTAAAAAAGAACGAAGCACGCGCACTGTTAAAAGGGCTTGCGGACAAATCGAGCACCCGAAAATGGCTTTTGTCGGATAATATGTGTAAATCGGCTTTGGTCGGTGCAAAAGGCCTTTCATAAATTTTGGAGTCAACAAAACTTTCTTTGTTGACATATCTTTTGGCTACACCGCCCAAATCAATCAAAGTGAGTACGACCAATGCAATTACCAACGTATTGGATTTTATTTTTTCAAACATAAACAACCACATCGAAGCTGCTGCAAGCGCGACAAACACCAAACTCCTAAAAGTGTCTGAAAGCAACATGGATGCCCGGTCGTCGCGAAGTGCTTCCACAAAATCCTGACCGTAATTCTGCATGTAATAACCATCATTGGCTCCCACAAAATCAAAAAGGGCATCTTTGAAAAAGATAAATATTAAAGCCAGTCCCGTCGGAATGCTAAACGCATAAGCCAAAGCTTTTTTCTTTTCAACCAATGATTGTTCTCCTTTTATAAATTGATGCAGTCCTAAAATTCCCAAAATAGGCACACACAATTCCAACAAAACCTGAATGGAAGAAACTGCCCTGAATTTGTCGTACATCGGCATATAATCTATAAAAAAATCGGTCAGTATCGAAAAATTTTTACCCCACGAAAGCAGCAGAGAAAGCAGTATTCCCGCAAGCAGCCAATACTTGGTTTTCCCTTTTATTAGCATGATACCGAGCACCATGAGAAATATCAGTATCGCTCCCAAATAAGCCGGTGCTGCTACGATGGGCTGTGATCCCCAATAGGTTGGTAAGTTTTCTGCAAAGGACAAAGCCTGACCGGCAGGAACACCATTTTTTCTGAGAAAATCATAGGTTTTAGAGTCGACTCCCAATTTTTCGGAATTGCTTCCGCCATAAAGTCTCGGCACAAACAGGTCAAGTGTTTCCATCAGTCCGTAGCTGTACTCGGTGATGTAACTTTTGTCTAAACCGGAAATGGATTCTTTGGGCGTGCCATCCGGATTGATGGTTATTTCGCTTTTTCCACGGGTGCTGAATTCAGCATATTCACGCGTTGCCATTAGGTTGGTTGCATTCAGTGCGACGGCAAAAATCAACGCGGCAAAAAGTCCAGCTGATGAAATGAAAAACGATTTGAGTGATTTATTTTTGAAAGCATTTAACAGATAAACAACCCAAATAATCAAAATCAAAAAACCGAGGTAGTAGGTCATTTGAAAGTGATTGGCGTTAAGTTCGAGTGCCAACGCGGTGGATGTCAGTATGAAAGACAACAGTTTAGGTTTTCGAAGACAGTAAAAAATTCCTGCCAAAACCAAAGGCATATAACCGATGGCATGGGCTTTGGCGTTATGCCCCACTCCGAGTATGATAATCAAATAGGTTGAAAACCCAAAACCTATTGCTCCCAAAAAGGCTAATTTCCAATCTACCTGAAGTACAAGCAAAAGCATGTATAAACCGATAAAATACAGAAACAAATAATCTGCCGGACGCGGTAAAAAACGAAGTAATAGATCCAATTGCTTGATGTAGTTGTGCGGGTATTTTGCACCCAACTGATAGGTCGGCATCCCACCGAAAGCCGCATCTGTCCAATAGGTTTCTTCGCCGGTATCACTTCTAAAATCATTTTGAAGTTTAGACATTCCGGTATATTGTACAATGTCGCTTTGATAGATTTTTTTGCCCTGCAAAACGGGGTAGAAAAAAAGGAGGGAAATCACCACAAAAAGCATTGAAACGAACAAGTGATTTTTGATAATTGGAAAAACATTCTTCATAAGCAATTGAGATGAAATACTTTAGATAAACTATTCAACTTCTTCGTAATCAATATATTCCCCCAGATTGTCTTTCTTTTTTTCCTTTGGAGCAACGTCATTCTGTTCTGCTTGTTGTTGACTTTTAAATTGTTCCTTCAGGTTGTTTTCTACTTTTTTTGAAAGATAATTGACAATGTGCGGAGCAAAAATCCGCATCAAAAGTTTGATGGCGTAATAAACGATGAAAAAGATAAATAAAATCCGTATCAAACCGGTAAACGAGGCCTCTTGCATTGTCTTCAATTTTTTAAAGCTACAAAAATACAATTCTAATTTATAAAAAATGGGGCAAGACCAAAAAGAATTGAGGAAAAAGGATTAAACAAATTTGAATAAAATTAAACAAAATCTTACTTCCAATTCTTGGTTTGCTTAAGCCTTGTAAGGTGTGCCAAATGGTGGTTGCAATGCCAAGCATAAATCGTAATTGTCTCCTCCAGGCTAAATTCTTTAGCGTGTTCGGGATGGATAAAAGTTTTTGCCAGCTGCTCTTCTGTGAGGTTTTTCAGCAACACAACCCAACGTTCATGCAAGCCTTCAACCAGCTTAAGTGCAGGTTCTATCGGGATGTTTTTGCTGTCCGGAAGTTCGGCCCATCGATCTTCAAAATAGGGTTTGATGATGGGTTTTTCCTCCGTCAATGCTAGTTTAAACCTGATTAGACTATTCATGTGGCTGTCTGCACAGTGGTTAACCAGTTGCCTGATTGTCCATCCGGCCGGCCGATACGGGGTGTCTAACTGTACATCTGATAAAGACTGAACTTCTTTTCTTATTTTTTTTGGAAAATCTTCAATATCCTGTATACTTTTTTTCAAAATATCAGCTGTGAATGCAGTTGGCCTGTCATAACGTCCGATTGGGTATTTAAGTTCTTCTGTTGTCATTTTTAATTCATTTTTTAAAAGTCAAACTTCAAGCCAAACGAAAAGCGCAAACCATCATCAGACCCGAAAAGGCCGATGGTGGCAGCAAACAAATCGGCACCGTTGAACCACAAACCACCACCGTAGCTGTCGTGCCAAACATCTGAAGAGTCGTTTTTTACCCAAACTCTTCCCAAGTCGTACCCTCCGTAAATTCCCAATTGCAACGGAACGAAAAAGTTAATTCGAACTTGGTCAAAACTATAGCGGAGATCACCTCCTAAAACCAAGGAATTTTTCCCCGTAAATCGTTGGAACCGATAACCTCGAAGGCCTTCTTCCCCACCCAGATTGGCTGCCTGATAAAATTCAAAACCATCGTTGAAATTAAATTGGCTTTTGGCAAATGTTTTCAAAACCAAATTCCGATTAGGCGACAGGCTGTTGTAAAATTCTAGTTGCGGCTTGACAAACGTAAAATGCCGATCCGAATCTTCCGTATTAATCCTGAATCCGGTTGACAAGTCGAAACGCATACCGCGTGTCGGGCTTACCGGATTGTCGTAGTTGGCAAAATTAATCCTTGCGTCTGCTCCCGCAAAGGTTTTCCTTTCGAAAAATTCGGAAATTGCCCCACCAAATTGCTTGATAAATCGACTGTTGGTTTCTTCCACCTCAAAAGACTCAACCAAGGTTTTGAAATCGATATTCAAACCGGAAATGTAATTTCTTCTCAAGCCAATGTCTGCCTTCAGAACGCTCATTTTAACACGGTTGAAATCTGAACCTAACACGTCATCACGATTGGGTGTTTCGTTTCCAAAACCAAAAAAGTTTTGCGAAAAATTGTCGGAGGTTGCGGCAGCTCCCACAACAAAGTTCCATTTCCCGAAAAAGTTTGCAAAAGTGCCTTCATAATCCGCCACGAAACCTTGGGTTGCAAAAAAGGCTTTAGCACTGATTTTATGTTGTTGTGTAAAAGGATTTCTTACAAAACCTTTTACCGTGTAAACATCTGTCACGCCGATGGCAATACCATCATCCGGATTGAAAGAGATGGAGGGGAGAATTGCGTTGCTACTGAGTATGTTTTTCTTATAATCGAAAGTGTTGTTCCCATAAAAATCTTTTAAAACCACTATAGCACCTCCTTTTTTTTCAACATCTGTTTTTTTTGATTTGTAATCGTAAACTGTCACCTTTCGGCCGTTTTCTAAGCTGTAAGTATCGTTATTTTGTCCGCCTACCAGTCTTATCTTTATGTTTTTAGAAGACTTTCCTGTGACGTTAAAAAGATCTTTATCATCCAATCCGTACAGCCAGATTTCTTTGGTTTGTTGTTTTGAAAACGTCTTGTCTGCTATTAAATCTGCCCGTTCACCGCCTTTGTTTCGATAGGCACGAACCCGTGTATCGCCATTGTCCAATCTTTCTACGTCAAAAATATCGTCTTTATCGGTTGCCGTGATGATGCCTAAATGTGATAAATAGTTGTAATATCTTCGCGCGATATCCGGCAGGTTTACCCTGCGGCCTTTGAGTTTCCGGATAATTTCATCGGTTTCTGAATCTTGTATTTCACTCGGCAATTTAGAAAACGCCGTTTGTATGGAAGCATCTGTTACGCTTTGTTGAATTTGATTGGCCTCGGCAATCCAGTCTTCGAGTGTGCTGTTTTTGAGTAAGGTGCGATCGAGTGTGATGCCGGCGTTGTTCATCCATTTCAGGTTTTTCAAGCGTTCATCATACACCTGAAACTGATTGGAAGCGCCAACCATTTTCCGAAGCGCGTTAAACAGGTTGCCGTCAAAATTGGAAAAGGCCTGGTCGCGGTCTCTCGGAACAGGTATGAATATCCGGTCTCCATTCGCCTGCTTGCTTTCTGCCCAACGCCATTGGTCGCTATGCCGGTCCCAATCGCCAATGAGCATATCGAACAATCGTGCTCTGATAAAAGCTTTTTCATCTACTTTGTATTTTTCGTCTTTTTGCAACCGCTCAAACAAGTCGGCCGTACTTTCGATATCATCCGCACCATCAAAAGCTTCGCCGGATTTATCTTCTTTAATTTTCTTTTCAATCAAATAAAGTTCATCCCCGAAAGCATCATTGAAATCGCCCAAACCGGCTTGTTTGGGAACGTAAAAAAGCATCGGATCTGTGTGCAAAACACCGGCTGCTTCTGCCAAATCGGTTACGGCCAAAGCCACGTAAGGATGCGAAGCGGTGTAAAAATCGAGCACGAGCCGTTCGGCTGGTGTGTTTTTAAATTCTTCGATGACATATTTATCTTTAAATGCAACTGTTTGAAAGAGTTGAACCGCACTTTTTTTGAGGGCGCGCATGGTGTATTCGTCACCGTTTTTTGCAGTCAATTTGAGCGAGCGTGTTTGATGCCCTCCACCCTGCCGGATGGGTTTTAATCCGCCAAAAAGCGTGTCTAACAAAGCTACTTTTGCCGTGATTTCTTGCCCGTATAAATCTCGGTAGTGATTGCCCCAAACGGATTTGAAAAAAGCTGATTTTCGGGTTTCTTCTTTCGTGTAAACCGATGTTTTAATTGTCTTTGGAAAATCTTCTTTATTTTTAAACACCTTTGCTTGATAAGCTGGAAAAATTTGCGATTGGAAAATAGGCTTTTCGGTTTCATTAAACGCATAAAAACGTATGTCGGTTTGTCCGTTTTTAAACACGTTCATCACGGCAAAACCTTGATCCCCCGAAGCAAATATACCGTTATTGCCCATCGCAACGGCTGATTTTTTTGAACCAGAACCGGATACGATTTGTGGCAAACCCTTGTCATTGATCAATTGAAGGTTATGGTCGTGTCCTGAAACCAAGATAATTTTATCAGCTCTCCGAGCAATGATTTCCAGCCGATTCATCAAGTTTTGATAGGGACGGCTCTGACGGTCTTGAACAAAAATCCCACCTGTTCCGCGTACTTGGTTGGCCAAAGAACCCAAAACCGGAAGTGGTATTTTTGAACCGGCCGGAAACAGATGGCTTTTCGCATCAAAAAAACTGCCATGCGAGCCATTGGTAAACATCGGATGGTGCATGGCTAAAATCATCGTTTTTCCTTGGTTGTCATTGATTTCGTCTTCGACTGCCATGAAAAAATCTTCTCGGGTTGTTATTTGGCCGCATTGGGTATTGATGTCCGGATGTCGATCCCAATCTTCTAAATACCATTGTGTATCCAAGATAATCAACTGTATATTGCCACTCACCGAAACGCTTGCAATCGGGCAGCCGTTTTTGGGTAAAAAAGTGTTTTTAGAACCTAACTGATTTTTTATATAATCGGCTTCCCGGTCAAGGCCTTCCACCCCCCCGTTGTACCAATCGTGGTTGCCGGGAATGAAAATAGTTTTTCCTTTGAAGGATTTAGCCAAAACGAGCTGCAAATTCATTCGTTGTTCAGCCTGTAGGCGCAAAGGATTGTCATTTTTGACCAATCCGGACGGATAAATGTTGTCCCCAAGAAAAATCAGATAATCGTCTTGATTGGCATTTCGCAGTGATTCATTCAGGCCCGACAACCTATTTATATCTTTCTCATCTAAATTTCCTGCATCGCCAATCAAGTAAAACGAATGTTTGTATGTTTCGTTTTTAAGTAGGCTTGGTGATTGGTGTTTTTTGTCAATTTTAGCTTGGTAAGTAGCACAAGATTGGAAAATAAACACCGCAAACAGAATTAAAAGAGAAGTTTTAAAGGTAAAATTATTCATATATTTACATTTTGAAATGTCAAACAAAAATAAGGATTTATGGTGCAGTTAATGGAAAAAGCTTCTGCTTTTGTTTTGGATTTGTTAAAGAAAGAACTGCCGGATAATTTTATTTATCACAATTACACGCATACGAAGCGTGTGGTCAAAAGCTTGCAAGAAATTATAGACCACACCGAGTTGACTGATAAAGAAAAAGAAATATTATTGGTTTCTGCTTGGTTTCACGACACGGGCTATGTCAAAGGATGTGAGAATCACGAGCAATCGAGCGTGGAAATTGTCAAGGGGTTTTTGCTTGACAACCAATATCCCGCCGAAAAAATTGAATCTGTTTGCAAATGTATCCTCTCTACGCGTTTTGATGTTTGCCCGACCGACAAACTGGAAAAAATCATACGCGATGCAGATGCTTCTCATTTTGGCAAAGATTATTTTGAGGAAGCCAGTGAGTTTCTGCGGTTAGAATACAAATTGCAAACCCGCAAAAATTATTCAGAAAAGGAATGGCGGAAAATCAATATCAAACTTTTGACAGAAGGGCATGAGTTTTATACAGATTACGCACTCGAAAACTGGCAACCGCAAAAAGAGAAAAACCTGTTTGAGTTGATTGAAAAACAAAAAAAAAACAGCAACAAACAGGATACCGAGCGTATGAAAGCCCAGATAAAAGATGAGAGCCCTGAACGCGCCATTCAGTCGATGTTTCGGGTGACCATGCAAAACCATTTAAAGTTAAGCGACATTGCCGATACCAAGGCCAATATATTGCTTTCTGTCAATGCCATTATTATCTCGTTGATTTTATCTAATTTGATTTCAAAATTGGATGCTAATTCCAATAAACACCTGATTATACCAAGCTTGATTTTAACCATTTTCAGTGTAGTTTCTATTATTTTCGCGATACTTTCTACTAGGCCAAATATCACCTCAGGTGAGTTTACCAAAGAGGAAGTCCTCTCCAAGAAAGTAAATATTTTGTTTTTCGGAAATTTTTATAAAATGCCTTTTGATCAGTTTAATTGGGCTATCAAACAGACTATGCAAGACAAATCGCAGGTGTATGAAGCCCTGACCAAAGACCTCTATTTTTTGGGGGTTGTCTTGCATCAAAAATATAAACTGTTGCGGATAACCTACCATATTTTTATGGCTGGAATTATTGTTTCGGTCGCTGCTTTTATTGTTGCTTTTGCCTTTTATAAGAATTAAGCAGTCATTGTTTTAATTGACATTTAAAATTTATCACTTAAAATTATAATTTTTTCATGAAGACCATCATCAAAACCCACCTTGCCCCTGCTCCAATCGGGCCTTACAATCAAGCAATCCGCAAAGACCACTTACTTTTTGTGTCCGGTCAAATAGCGATTAATCCGGAAAGCAATACGCTTGTTTTGGAATCTATAGAAGCTGAAACCAAGCAAGTGATGGAGAATATTAAACATATATTAATCGTTGCCGAAACCAATTTTGATTGTGTCTTGAAAACGACCATTTTTCTAAAAGACATGAACGATTTTGTCAAAATAAATGAAATCTATGGATCTTATTTCAACGATAAAACCGCTCCGGCGCGCGAAACGGTTCAAGTCAGTGGATTGCCAAAAAATGTGAATGTAGAAATCTCGATGATTGCTTATTGCAACTAAACCATCTATCAAATCGCTTTGGCGGCTAAATCCACATGGTATTTTACCAATCCTTCGATGGGTCTTCTAAAAATATTTCCAATTTTAAGGTTATTTTCAGCCATAACTTCTTTCAGTTCATCCTGCATATAAAAGGCTATTGACCCGATGAAGTGAATGGGTACTTCATGGGCATTCGGGAACTGTTCGATCTGATTGCTGATAAAGAGTTGCATCCCTTTTCTTATGAGACCTTGGCTGTATTGATGATCTTTGTTTTGAATCAAAAATTTGGCAAAAGTAGCCAAGTAGGTATTGGGATTTGGCTCCTTATAAAGGTTACTTTTGATATAATCGGCAGTCAAATCGTAGGTATTGGCAAATTTATCGGCAATTTCTTTGGGGATTTTGTTGAAATAGTAATCTCTAATCAATTGACGGCCAAAGTAGTTGCCACTACAATCATCCATCAACATATAACCCAAAGAGATGATCCTTTGCTCTACATTTTCCCCATCAAAGTAGGTACAGTTTGAGCCGGTCCCCAATATGCAAACAATGCTTTTCTCCCCGGGTGTAGTGGTCGCGTAAATAGCCGCATAAGTGTCTTCTTTAACAACTATTTCTGCTTTGTCAAAATATTTTTGAAAAACTTCCTTTAGCATTTGCGGTGGTTTGGGTGTCCCGCATCCGGCACCATAAAAAAACACTTGGGTGACCTCGTGCCTATTTTGATAAAGTTCGTAATTATTAAGAATCCTTTCATTGATAATTTCGCTGGATAATACAGCAGGATTCAATCCCAAGGTTTGTGTTTGAAAAAGTTGTTTTCCTTCTTCATTTATGGCAATCCAATCGGTCTTGGTAGAGCCACTGTCAACAATAAGTATCATGTTTCGTTAGGTGGGTTATTTGAGTTGTGAATAAAAGAAAAAAGGCTTGTTGAATATGTTTCAACAAGCCTTATGAAATTATCTAGATAGAAGCTGCGTATTCGGCCAAATCAACAAGCTTGGAAGAATATCCAGCTTCATTGTCATACCAAGATACGATTTTAAAGAACTTGGAATTCAATTCGATACCGGCATCTGCATCAAAAATACTGGTTCTGGTATCAGATATAAAATCTTGAGAAACCACCAAGTCTTCTGTGTATCCTAAGATTCCTTTTAGTTCACCTTCGGAGGCAGCTTTGAATACTTTTTTAATTTCTTCATAGGAAGTTTCTTTAGCCACACGGACAGTTAAATCGACCACAGAAACATCCGCAGTAGGAACCCTGAATGCCATACCGGTCAATTTTCCCTTCAATTCGGGGATGACTTTGGTCACAGCAACAGCAGCGCCTGTGCTTGCCGGGATGATATTTAAAATAGCTGCTCTGCCTCCTCTGAAGTCTTTTCTCGAAGGCCCGTCAACGGTGAGTTGGGTAGCGGTAGTTGAGTGAACCGTGGTCATCAAAGCTTCTTCGATGCCAAAATTGTCATTCAAAACTTTGGCGACTGGAGCCAAGCAGTTGGTGGTACAAGATGCGTTTGAGATAACGGTGTCTGTTGGTTTCAATGTTTTTTGATTGACTCCCATGACAAACATCGGAGCATCTTTGGAAGGAGCAGAGATAACCACTTTTTTTGCGCCGGCTTTCAGGTGAGATTGTGCGCTTTCAATCGTGGTAAAGAGTCCGGTGCATTCTAAGATGACAGTAGCTCCAACCTCATTCCATTTGAGGTTTTCCGGATTTCGCTCTGCAGTAATTCTGACGATTTTTCCGTTTACAACCAAATGACCGTCTTTTACTTCGACTGTTCCGTCAAACCGTCCGTGGACTGAATCGTATTTTAAAAGATATGCCAAGTGATCAACTTCAAGCAAGTCGTTGATACCGACTACTTCCACATCTTTTCTTTTTGCAATTGAACGGAAAGCTAATCTTCCTATTCTTCCAAAACCGTTGATTCCAATTTTTAATGTTGCCATAATATTGATATTAAAATAAAAAAATGAGTCTATTGACTCGTTAGTAAAATGATTATTAAATTGTCATGATGTTAGAAACACGTAGGAGTTCCTGATTAATTTCCGACTTGCCTTTAACCGCTTCTTCCAAAGGCGTGAGCATCATGCGCGCATCTCGAACACCTACCATATAATTTGATTTGCCTTCCAATAAACTTTCAACTGCTTTGACTCCCATACGGCTTGCCAAAACCCTGTCAAAACAACTCGGGGCACCACCTCGTTGCATGTGTCCGAGTACAGATACCCGAACGTCGTAGTCAGGATGGTTTTGCTCAACATAGTCTTTTAGTTCAAAAACGTTTTTGCCTATTTTGTCGCCTTCCGCCACAACAACTATGCTTGAAGATTTTCCGGATCGTTTGCTTCGCTCAAGTGACTCCAAAAGCCGGTCTAAGCCAAGATTTTCTTCCGGAATCAGAATTTCTTCTGCCCCCGCGCCGACACCGGCATTCAGGGCAATATGCCCTGCATCACGCCCCATTACTTCTATGAAGAACAGGCGGTCGTGAGAGCTGGCAGTATCTCGAATTTTATCGATTGCCTCAACTACGGTGTTCAATGCCGTATCGTAACCCAAAGTAAAATTTGTGCCGTAAATATCGTTGTCGATTGTTCCCGGGATTCCCATGACAGGAAAACCGTATTCTTGGTTGAAAATCAATCCACCGGTAAAAGTTCCGTCTCCGCCAATTAAAACCAAGGCATCCACATTTTCTCTCTTAAGTGCTTCGTATGCTTTTTTGCGGCCTTCCGAAGTTCTAAATTCTTTTGAACGTGCAGACTTTAAAACAGTTCCGCCTTTGTTGATGATGTTATGAACGCTTCTAGGCCCCATCACTTGAAAATCTCCTTCGATCATTCCCTGATATCCTCTATAAATCCCAACACATTCTACACCGTGAAAAGCGCTAGCCCTAACAACAGATCGGATGGCTGCATTCATACCGGGAGCATCGCCACCGGAAGTCATTACACCTATCTTTTTTATTTGTTTTTCCATTGTATTTTTGAAAATTTGGAGTGTAAAACTACCAAACTTATTTCAAAATAAAAAAAAGATACAATATATTTAACGAATGAACCTTACATCAAACGTTTTCGTTAATAAATTTTTATTTTTAGTGTGATAAAATTAACAATTTTAAAAAAATCTTAAAGCGATTTTACAGTTGTCGCATTCATATTTTATTCTATCTTAATTTGATATTATCAATTATAAATAATATTGGGTTAATTTAGTTGTGATTAAATAACAGAAGAAGGTTGCGAAAATTTATTCAAATTGGTTGATGTGAATTTTATCTTGTTTCAAAATTGATGCATAAATGAACCTGCAAGTGAGATTGATTTTTGATTTTAAATTTTTGCCGGCTTGAAATAGAAGTGCCAAATGACAGGTTATTTGTAAATGGGTACACAACTAAGAAGTCTATTATTCATCTTTAACTATAACGATGGAAGCTTTCACTCCGGTTGTAAGATTCCATTTGTTTGAAAAAATCAATTCGCCTTTGTCGTTGATTACGTGAAATTCCGCTGTGTTCGGGCCGGAAGTTCCTTGATTTAGTGCTTGAAAATCAATCTTGTTAAAACCTTTTGTAAGTTCGATGTTAAAATCCCTGTATTCAGATGTCAACAAAATATCATTCATAACCGGCAGGTTGTTAAGCAATACTTTTACACGGTCACCATCCGGATATTCATGGTCTCTGTAAATAATGGTCACGTATTTTGAATTGCTTTTAAAATCGCCCAAGTACTGGTCGCTTCGGAAACCTTGCCCATTGTCAGCAGTTGTTTGTTGCTTCTTGTTTAGTTTATTCTCGATTTTCTTGTTGTTGTTGTACCAATTTGTTGTACCCGGTTCAAACTGAATTCCTTTACTTTTGTTGATTGCCAAAGGTGTGATGGTATCTCTCATTTTTAAATAATCGGGAAGTGGGTTGGCTTCAACCGGGTTTTTAGGGTTGCTGAACGGATTGGGGATTGCCGAACCGGAACCTGAATTTTTGGAGGGTTCAAATTGGGCTGTTGCCTGCTGGCTGAAAAAAATCAAAAATAGGAAAGCGATGAATTGCCTCATGATGCCTCGAAAATTGTATTCCGGTCAAAATTAATCAAATCTTGTACCCTTCATCTTTAATAAATGTTAAACTATGGATTTGATAATAACTGAAAAAAATATTTTCAAAAATTGTAAAACAGTTATCTTTGGCGTGTTTTAAAATTCGCCATCCTAGCTCAGTTGGTAGAGCAACGCATTCGTAATGCGTAGGTCGAGGGTTCGAGTCCCTTGGGTGGCTCTTTTACAATTGATTCCAGCCTTGCCGATAAGATCTTTTGATAAATTGGTTGGCAGCGTCAAAGTTTGTAACCCTCATGTTTTCGTAGTCCCAAAGAAGCTTTATATCTCTACCGGGGTAGTTGAATCCACGGCCATCTTCTCTTGCCACCCTGATGTCAGTAGAGCGAATCGCTAAATTTGCCATGAGTAATGTTTCGGTAACCGGCCCTGAAATTTCAAAAGGCGCACTCAATTCTTTGTTCCCATAACCCGCTATGCAAGCTTCAACCCATTGGGCATAATGTCCTTCGGTACCATTTGGTACACGTTCGATAGTTTCCGGCACGTTTATGATGTCGTTTAAAGAAGTTGGCAATATCCTTGGGTTAGTCCCGTACGTACCGCACATCATTTTTCCTTTGGTTCCTATCATCAAAACCCCGTTTCCACCATCTCCAAAGACTTCATCCGGCTCAAGTTCGTCCGGGCGTGTAGGTTGAATGCCTCCATCCATCCAATGAAGTTTTAAAGCTCCGTCCGTATTTTTATTTTCAGCAAAAGTCATGGTTACGTGGCTGGATGGCGGACAACTTTCAGAAAAATAACCTCGTTTAAATTCATCAACATAAACACTTCCTACACTCGCTTGTACATCAATCGGGTGATGCAATTCCAAAATCCTAAAAGGTACTTCAACCAAATGACATCCCATATCACCCAAAGCACCGGTGCCATAATCCCACCAGCCGCGCCAGTTGAACGGAACTAATTTTTCTACATATTTTTTCTCGGGAGCCGTGCCGAGCCATAAATCCCAGTCCAAAGTTTTGGGAGCTTTGGCAGGTTTTTCAGGCCATTGGATTCCCTGTGGCCAAACAGGCCTGTTGGTCCAGCAATAAACGGTATGAACCTCTCCAATAATTCCTGCTCTAAACCATTCTATCATTTTTCTGACACCATCTCCAGAAGAACCTTGGTTTCCCATTTGTGCAACAACTTTATGTCTCTTGACTGCTTCCGTCAGCATTCTAGCCTCATAAACATCATGTGTCAATGGTTTTTGCACGTAAACATGTTTGCCCAGTTGCATGGCTGCAAGAGCCTGTATGGCATGATTGTGATCCGGTGTTGATACGGAAACTGCATCAAAATTTTTAGATTCTTTGTCAAACATTTCCCGCCAATCTTTGTAATAAATTGCTTTCGGAAATGCCTCTACTGATTTTGCAGCTCGGACGGTATCTACATCACATAGATAGGCAATATCAGCTTTACCCGATTGCGAAAAATTCCAAATATCGCTTTGTCCTTTTCCACCTACACCGATTCCGGCAATAAGCAACCGATCGCTTGGCGGAATGAATCCTCTTCCTAAAACATGCCTGGGGATAATCATAAACCCGGCTGTTGCAATGGCCGTATTTTTCAGAAATTCTCTTCTTGTGTTGGTTTGGTTTAAAGTGTTTTTGGGTTTGGATTTCATGGTTGGTTGGTTGTGTTGATTTATCTTTTAGAAAGCGAGTTTAAATTTATGGAAAAAATATTTTTTTTATTTCACATTTCTTGATTTATGATTATTTTAACAACTACGATGTGAGCTTTTCTGCGGGGAATGGTTTTAGCCTTTTCCAATTTGGTAATGATAATTTATTGGATTTGTAAATTTCATAAGGGAATATTACCGTGTTTTCTTTCGGGTCTCAATACCTTTTTGTTTTCCAAAATACGGAAAGCTTTGATGATTTTACGCCTGGATTCGATTGGCAATATAATTTCATCAATAAAACCTCTTTCTGCAGCCAAGAAAGGATTGGCAAATTTTTCGGCGTATTCCGCTTCTTTTTCAGCTAATTTTCTTGCAGGATCTGATGCTCTTTTAATCTCATTTCTAAAGATGATTTCACTGGCACCTTTGGCTCCCATTACAGCTATTTCTGCTGTTGGCCAAGCAAAATTCATATCGGCTCCGATGTGTTTGGAGTTCATCACGTCATAGGCTCCTCCGTAAGCTTTTCTGGTAATCAATGTCACGCTTGGCACGGTTGCTTCACTAAAAGCGTAAAGCAATTTGGCACCGTGCGCGATGATTCCGTTCCACTCTTGGTCTGTACCGGGCAAAAAACCGGGAACATCCACTAAAACGAGTAAAGGGATATTAAAACAATCGCAAAACCGAACAAACCGGGCAGCTTTTTTGGAACTGTCCACATCCAGCACACCGGCTAAACTCATCGGTTGGTTGGCAACAATTCCAATACTTTTCCCTGCCAATCGGGCAAATCCTACAACAATGTTTGTGGCGTAATCCGGATGTATTTCAAAAAAACTGTCAAGGTCGATGATTCCTTCAATGACTGACTTCATATCATAAGGTTTGTTTGCTGAATCCGGGATAATGGTATTCAATTGTGGCCTTTGTTCATCCTTTAAGTCATATTTTAAATCACTGGTTTTCTGCTTATTGCTTTGTGGCAGATAGCTTAACAATCGTTTGATTTTATCCAAACAATCGATGTCGTTAAAAGCCTTTAAATGTGCAACCCCGGATTTGGATGCGTGCGTATCGGCACCACCCAATTCTTCCGAGCTTACCTCTTCATTGGTTACGGTCTTAACCACGTTGGGACCTGTGACAAACATATAACTGGTATTTTGCACCATGATGATAAAATCGGTCATGGCCGGTGAATAGACAGCTCCACCTGCGCACGGCCCCATGACAGCTGAAATTTGCGGGATGACCCCGGAGGCCTGCACGTTTCTAAAAAAAATATCGGCATATCCACCCAATGACCGGACACCTTCTTGGATACGAGCGCCACCTGAATCATTCAACCCGATGATAGGGGCTCCGGATCGGACAGCTAAGTCCATTACTTTGCATATTTTTTCGGCATGTGTTTCAGATAAAGCACCCCCAAAAACCGTGAAATCTTGTGCGAAAATGTAAACCAATCGTAGGTTGACTGTTCCAAAGCCCGTTATCACGCCGTCTCCGTAATAAATTTCTTTTTCCATGCCAAAATCAGTCGTGCGATGCGTGACCATGCCCCCCAATTCCTCAAACGAACCTTCGTCTAAAAAATATAAAACGCGTTCGCGCGCGGTTAATTTTTTCTTTTCGTGTTGCTTGGCTATGCGCTCCATACCGCCACCCAATTTTGTCAGGGCATTTCTTCTTTGGAGTTCTTCTATAGTTGTTTTTTTCATTTTTGAAATGAGTTTAAGGAAATTCCATAGTTAAAGAGCCGGAACGCTAAGTATTTTTTGATCGTCGAGATAAATTTTTAATCCAACCAAAGCGGCTAATTTTGCTTCCTCGTTTTCCGATTTTTTCAACAATTCGGGTTTGTAATATTTTTCAACAAAATTTGTATCAAAATTTCCGGATATAAAAGCGTCGTGATTACAAACAAATTTTCCAAAAGGTAGCGTAGTTGAAACACCTTCGACCTCAAAACTTTCGATTGCTGAAATCATCAACCGGATTGCTTCTGCACGCGTACTTCCGTAGGTTATTAATTTAGACAACATCGGATCATAATAAATTGGCACATCCATGCCTTGTTCAAAACCATCATCAACGCGTATATTTAGGCCTTTTGGGGGCTGATACCGCTGTAAATTTCCAATACTGGGCAGAAAATTATTCAATGGATTTTCAGCATATATGCGGAGCTCAATCGCATGTCCGCTGATTTTCAGGTCGGCTTGCGAAAAAGTCAAAGCTTCATCACGAGCAATTCGAATCTGCTGTTCGACCAAATCGAGGCCGGTAATGAATTCCGTAACCGGGTGTTCTACCTGCAAACGCGTATTCATCTCGAGAAAATAAAAATTCTTTTCAGCGTCCAAAAGGAATTCGACCGTTCCGGCTCCCAAATAATTGCAAGAACGAGCAACTTTGACGGCAGCTTCTCCCATTTGACTTCGCAATTCGGGTGTCAAAACAACCGAAGGAGCTTCTTCAATAACTTTTTGATGCCGGCGCTGTATGCTGCATTCCCGCTCGAACAAGTGTAAAACATTTCCATGGCTATCGGCTAAAATTTGTATTTCGATATGCCTGGGTGAAGCCACATATTTTTCAACAAAAACAGCACCGTCACCAAAAGCCGTTGTAGCTTCACTGACCGCCCGTTCCATTTGCAATTCGAAATCTGATTCACGCTCGACTATCCGCATTCCCTTTCCTCCGCCTCCTGCTGCTGCTTTGATAAGTACCGGATAACCTATTTCGACCGCCCTTTGCTTGGCTACTCTGACATCTTTAACTGCTCCGTCTGTCCCGGGAACCATGGGGATATTGTAATGACTGACAGCTGCTTTTGCCGCTAATTTATCGCCCATCATCTTGATGGTTTCTGCTTTCGGCCCAACAAAAATGAGCTTATTTTCTTCAACTGCTTTGGCAAAATTTGCATTTTCACTCAAAAAACCATAACCCGGATGTATGGCATTGGCTCCGGTTATGTTGGCTGCTTCGATAATCTTAGGGATAGATAAATACGAAAGTGAAGAAGCGGGTTCACCGATGCAAACCGCTTCATCAGCAAAACGCACATGGGGGGAATTCCGGTCGGCGGTGGAATAAACAGCAACGGTTTTAATACCCATTTTTTTGGCTGTCTGCATCACACGAATAGCAATTTCCCCACGATTGGCAATCAGTATTTTTTTCATGTTTTATTTACTGTATAATTTATCTTTTCAATGAAACTAGATCGCACAAGTTTTAAAAACCTGTGAAGTTCTTATTTAATACGGTTTTGGTTGCCGGCCTCTGGTTGTCTAAGCCAGTGTTTATATTTAAAAAATATAATTTACTTATTTACAATAAATTACACTATTTTATTTCAATCATCAGTTGATTTTTATTGACTGTGTCTCCTTTTTTAATTTTGACAAATTTCACCACACCTTCACCTGCTGCGGTGATGGCGTTTTCCATTTTCATAGCCTCCAGTATCAAAAGGATTTCTCCGGTTTTAACCGTTTGTCCAACTTCGACAAAAACCGACGTGATTTGCCCCGGCATCGGCGCTTTGACATGACCTGCTTTTGAGTCTTGTATTTTCGAAAGCCCCATTTCTTCAATTTGCCTCTCGAGTTCGCCTTTTATCTGAAGCGAAAACTTTTTGCCGTTCAACTTGATTTCATACCGCTTGTTTAAAAAATCTTGTTGTGTGACTTCTATTTGGTAGTTTTTATTTTGATGAATCAAATGATAAATATTGTCACGAAGTTTGGATAAATCAAGCGTTTCAATTTCAGTTGAATGAGTGATAAAATCAATTTCATCATTTACCCTAACTTTAAAATTTTTGTGCATAGCAACCGTTTTGTTGAGGTAAATTTACACAATAGTTGTTGTTTTGAAAGGAGAATTTTACATATATCAATTAATTTAACAAAATCAAGTGTATCTTTGGGTTGACTGAAAAACATACTTTTTTATGAATTCAATATCATTGGAAAATATACTCTTGTCTATTTTTCCTGCGCTTTTGATGGGTGCATTAGCCTATTATTTTTTTTATGCCTATTTTAAAAGTGAAGACAAAAAGCGTTTCTACCTGCAACTTTACAGACGAAAAAAAGAATCGCTTCCCATTCGGCTTCAGGCTTATGAACGCATGGCACTTTTTTTGGAAAGAATCGTTCCACATCGCCTTTTGATGCGAATTGTTCCTCAATCTAACGATTCAGAAAACTATCTTCAATTGCTGATTTCAAGTATCGAACAAGAATTTGAACACAACCTTGCGCAGCAAATCTATTTGAGCGATGCATCTTGGAATCTAATCAAGACAGCCAAAAACACCACGATTAGTCAAATCAGGACGGCACTAAATGGACAAGGAGATCAAAAGCAAGACCTTCGGGAGAAAATATTGTCTGAACTTTCCAAGACCGAACCGCCTTCTTATGTAGCTTTGCGCTATTTGAAAGAGGAAGTTAAAACCATTTTGGCATGAATTTTTTAATTTTAATCGATTGCAATGAATAAATTAAATGTTGCCGTTGTCATGGGCGGATTTTCCCCAGAACGGGAAATTTCCCTCAAAAGTGGAAATGTAGTTTTGAAACATTTAGATTCCAATAAATATGAAGTTTACGGGATTGATATTGATAAAGAAAATTGGTATTGCATCGATGCAAATGGCTATAAACACCTTGTCAACCGGCACGATTTTTCCATCGAAATAAACAGCCAAAAAATCAGATTTGATGTTGTTTTCAACGCTATCCACGGCAGTCCCGGTGAAGACGGTTTGCTACAGGCTTACTTTAGGTTGTTGCAAATTCCGCAGACCTCCTGCGATTTTTATCAGGCTGCACTCACCTACAATAAACGAGATTTGCTTTCCGTACTAAAAGCTTACGGCATCAAAACTGCCGAATCTTATTACCTCAACAAAGGTGATACGATAGACACCAGTGCCATCGTTTCCAAAGTCGGTTTACCATGCTTTGTGAAGGCCAACCGTTCCGGCAGTAGTTTCGGGGTTTATAAAGTCAAGTCGTTGGAAGAGTTGATTCCGGCTATCTCCGATGCATTGCAAGTAGATACCGGGATTCTAATCGAGTCTTTTTTGGCCGGCCGGGAAGTTTCGGTAGGTGTCATCAATTACAAGGGCGAAACCGTTGTCTTGCCTATCACAGAGATCATCACCGAAAACGAATTCTTTGATTATGAAGCCAAATATTTAGGACAATCCAACGAGGTTACACCGGCGGACATTCCGGATGATTGGGCACAGAAAGTTTCGGCTGTTGCCAAAAAAGTTTATCAAGTGCTTCAGATGAAGGGTTTTTCGCGCTCCGAATATATTTTTGTGAATGGCGAACCTCATCTGTTGGAAGTAAACACCGTGCCGGGGCTAACCGAGCAGTCGTTGTTGCCACAACAAGCCGAAAAGGCAGGCATCAGCTTGAAAGAACTTTTTGACAATGCCATACGGGAAGTATTGAGTTCAAAAGGTTAAAAACAAAACTGCCCGTGCCTTTCGCCACGGACAGCCTTTCAACTAACCAAAAAACTATGTGCTTAAAACCTAAAGCCTACACCTAAACCAATAATCAGCGGGTCGATATCTACATCAACAGGAACTCGGATAAATCCGGGTTCAGTAGCCAAAGTGGCTTCCACATCTGTTGAAAGTATGAGGTACTTGAAATCTAAATTGACAAACCATTTGTCATTTAAGAAATAATCAATACCCCCCTGAAACGACACACCAAAGCTGTCATCATAATTCATGTCAAGAACATCTCCTTTGTCTTCATTATAAAAAATGGTATAATTCACTCCAGCGCCTAAATAAGGTTTCAAATCTCCTGCGTAAAAATGATATTGAAGATTTAAAGTTGGAGGAAGCAACCAAACATCACCGAGGCTTGGGCCTCCTTTTAAATCAACATCATGGTTTGCAGTAGCCAAAATCAACTCGGCCGCCCAATGTTTGGTGAAAAAATAGGTGAAATCAACTTCCGGTACATAAGCCTCATCGATTTCGACTTGAGCACCCGGAAGGTCATCACCTTCGTTGGGGATAATTGCCAAGGTTCTCAATCGGATTTGCCATCTTTTGAAATCATCTTTTTTGTCGGCAACCGTTTCTTGGGCAAAAATAAAATTGGATAAAAGTGCTAACAATCCGAGTGAAATAATCTGTTTTTTCATAAAGTTGTTTTAGTTTTAAGCAAAATTATTAGCAAAAAAACTTTTAAAAACTGATAAAAGTCATGTTTGAAAAATATTTTCTATGAGATCTCATTTGGTTTTAATCTTATTATTCAGCAGTGTAAAGCCCCTATTAATTAATGTTTGAAGTAGGTTATTAATACTCTCTTGTGAATTATTTTAAAACAAAAATGAAAAAAGTTGTTTTTAACCGCAAGGTGTGTTAAATTTGAAAACGATTTCGTTAAGTATTCATTTTTATGAGTCAATTATTGCAATTGCTTAATTCAGTAGATGATAAGTTTGTATCTTTTGTCAGCCGATATCAACAGAACCTACGAGATAAAGAGGAATTGCAAGTTCAATTGAGGCAAACTCAACAAAAATTGGTGGATCAGCAACATCAAATAGTAGAATTAAAAGCTGCAATTGAAACCCTAAAAATAGCCTCAACGATATCCGGCAGCGACAAGTTTAAACACGAAACAAAAATTAAGATAAATGCTTTAGTTCGCCAAATTGATCAATGTATTGAGCAATTGACTAAATGAGTGATGAGCCATTAAAAATAAAATTGACGGTTGCAGACAGGGTTTATCCCCTAACCGTGAAGCCTGAGCAAGAGGAGGGTTTGCGGCTGGCAGCCAAGAACATAGATGAGCTGATCAAACGGTTTGAAGGGAACTACGAAGTAAAAGACAAGCAAGATGTATTGGCCATGTGTGCGCTACAATTTGCTTCCGCATTGGAACAAAAAAGTATTGATCGCGATTTTTTCAACGAACAAATTGAAATCAAATTAAAAAATTGGTTAAATTTGTTGGATACAAAAGTTTAAAAACGTTCATTAAAATACAAAGTTACTGCCTGCATTAGTAAACAGAATTTGATAAACTCAACATTAAAAAATTTGGAAGGGTGAGTTTAGGTTGCAAAAGCGTGCCGTTTCCGATTGTTCGGAACTACGGATACTTGAACTGCCTGTTAGCCCTAAACCTGTTCTTAAGGAGTTTATACAATAGCTCACTAATGTAGGCTTTTTTTTTATAATCAATTTAATCTAACAACATGGACTCTACTATATTATACCTTATTATCGGTGTTTTTTCAGGCCTCACCGGAGGCTATTTTATAGCTAAATTTTTAGAAAAAACCAATTCCTCAAAATTGGTTAAAAACGCAAAAAAAGAAGCTGCAAACATACTGAAAGATGCTGCTAACGAAGCCGAATCGCTAAAAAAAGACAAAATACTTCAAGCCAAAGAAAAATTTATCGAACTCAAATCAGAGCACGAAAAGGTCATCTTAGACCGCGAAAGAAAAATGGCTGAAGCCGAAAAAAGAATTCGAGACAAAGAGTCGCAGCTCTCCAATGAATTGGCTCGAAACAAAAAACTCAGTACTGATATCGAAGTCAAAATGAAAGATTGCGATCTGAAAAGTGAATACTTGAATAGACGACTGCAAGAAGTTGAAAAACTGCATAAAAGCCAAATAGAACAGTTGGAAGTCATCTCACAACTTTCAGCCGAAGATGCCAAAAAACAATTGGTAGAATCCTTGAAATCAGAAGCTAAATCTGAAGCCATGGGATACATACAACAGACTATGGAAGAAGCAAAACTAACTGCTCAGCAAGATGCCAAAAAAGTTATTATCAACACCATTCAACGCATCGGGACTGAAGAAGCCATCGAAAATTGTGTCTCCGTATTCAATTTGGAATCCGATGATGTAAAAGGTCGAATCATCGGACGGGAAGGCCGGAATATTCGTGCCATCGAAGCCGCAACCGGAGTCGAGATTATTGTGGACGATACACCGGAAGCTATTATCCTCTCTTGTTTTGACTCTGTCCGCCGCGAAATAGCCCGGTTGTCCTTGCATAAATTGGTAACCGATGGCCGCATCCACCCCGCCAGAATCGAAGAAGTGGTAGAAAAAACCACTCAACAAATCGAGCAAGAAATTATTGAAGTGGGCAAACGCACCGTAGTCGATTTGGGTATTCATGGCCTACACCCCGAATTGATCAAAATTGTCGGTCGGATGAAATACCGTTCTTCCTACGGACAAAACTTGTTGCAACATTCACGCGAAGTAGCCAAACTCTGTGGTGTGATGGCAGCCGAACTCGGCCTGAACCCAAAAATAGCCAAACGTGCCGGATTGTTGCATGATATAGGAAAAGTGCCGGATACCGAAACCGAATTGCCACACGCCATATTAGGAATGCAATGGGCGGAGAAATATGGCGAAAAGGATGAAGTTTGCAATGCCATCGGTGCCCACCACGACGAGATTGAAATGAAAACACTCTACGCCCCCATTGTGCAGGTATGTGATGCCATCTCCGGAGCCAGACCGGGTGCCAGAAGACAAGTACTCGATTCGTATATTCAACGTTTGAAAGACCTCGAACAAATTGCTTTCGGATTTACAGGCGTGAGCAAAGCCTATGCCATCCAAGCCGGTAGAGAACTACGCGTGATGGTGGAAAGCGACCAAGTGAGCGATGAAATGGCTGCCGGGTTGTCGTTTGAAATCTCTCAAAAAATTCAAACAGAAATGACTTATCCGGGCCAGGTGAAAGTCACGGTTATCCGCGAAACACGTTCGGTAAATATCGCGAAGTAAATTCCGTTTGTAAGATTTTAGTTGGCGAAGAATAATATCCTTGCCAACACGTCAGAATTTTATCCAATGTGGATTGATATTTTTGTTAATTTCGCCTTACAAATCAAGTCGAGGTAAAATTAATACCCTTAAAACCATGCGTCCATACATTTTAGCCGAATCAAATTGGAAACAAATCAAAGGTTTGGACATCGAATTGGTGGTGCTCCCTTGGGGTGCCACCGAAGCACACAACCATCACCTGCCCTACGCCACTGACAACATCGAAGCCGAGTTTATTGCGGCTGAATCGGCAAAAATCGCTTGGAAAAAAGGCGCAAAAGTCATGGTATTGCCAACCATCCCCTTTGGGGTCAACACAGGGCAAACCGATATTTTATTAGACATCAACCTACATCCCAGCACCCAGTTGGTCATCTTGAATGATATCCTCGAAGTACTCGACCGGCAAGGCATCCGAAAATTTTTAATCCTGAACAGTCATGGTGGAAACGACTTCAAAACCATGTTGCGCGAGTTGGGTGTGCGTTTCCCCAATATGTTTCTCAGCAGTGTCAATTGGTTTCAGGCACTTGATAAATCCTTGTATTTTGAAAACAAAGGCGATCACGCCGATGAGATGGAAACTTCGCTAATACTCCATTTTCGCCCCGATTTAGTACTACCCAAAGACTCTTGGGGAAAAGGAATGGAAAGAAAAAATAAGATTAAGGCATTTTCTGAAGGTTGGGCATGGACAGAACGCAAATGGTCGCAAATCAGCACAGACACCGGCGTTGGAAATCCCGAAAAAGCTACCGCCGAAAAAGGAAAAAAATACTTTGAAGCTGTGACACAAAAAATAAGTGATTTGATTGTGGAGATTTGCCAATCGAAAAAAGACAAACTTTATGAATGACGCAAGTATAGACATGGAATACTTTTTATAGCCACAGTTTTAACAGTGGGCTTTTGGAAAGGGTTATTACACAAAACTGCTTTAACGATTTTTCAAAATGAGGCTATTCCACAAAAAGTGGCTTTTCTTTCATCCACTTGTTTACTTTTTTGGCAATTTTTGACAGTTTTTCTTCATCCTGCTGGTTAGAAATCACTTCGTCTATCAATTCTACGATGGTTTTCATATCGCTTTCTTTAAGCCCGCGGGTAGTAACCGCCGCTGTGCCTATACGGATTCCGGAGGTGACAAATGGAGATTTATCATCAAACGGAACCATGTTTTTATTGACCGTAATCGCCGCCTTCACCAAGGCTTGTTCCGCTTCTTTACCGGTGATATTTTTGTTGCGCAAATCAATCAGCATCATGTGATTGTCCGTGCCACCTGAAATAACCTGATAGTCTTTCTGTACAAAATAATGTGCCATGGCTTGGGCATTTTTTCGAACTTGTAAAGCGTAATAGAAAAAATCATCTTCCAACGCTTCACCAAAAGCGATGGCTTTGGCAGCGATGATGTGTTCGAGTGGCCCGCCTTGATTTCCCGGGAAAACAGCACTGTCCAACAACGCGGACATCATGCGCAACTCGCCTTTGGGAGTTTTGATGCCAAACGGATTTTCAAAATCTTGCCCCATCAAGATGAGGCCACCTCTCGGACCACGCAATGTTTTGTGCGTAGTAGTCGTTACAATGTGGCAATGCGGAATCGGATCATTGAGAATTCCCTTGGCTATGAGTCCTGCAGGGTGTGAAACATCAGCCATCAAAATTGCGCCTACGGAATCGGCAATCGAGCGAAATCGGTTAAAATCCATGTCGCGCGAGTAGGCAGATGCACCGGCAATGATAAGTTTGGGTTGTTCCCGGGTAGCAATTTCTTGTATTTTATCGTAATTTAAACGGCCTGTCTCCTTCTCTACTCCGTAAAAAACAGGGTGATACAATCTGCCGGAAAAATTAACCGGCGAACCGTGGGTAAGATGCCCCCCGTGCGAAAGGTCAAATCCCAAAATTTTGTCACCGGGGTTGAGGCAGGCGTGGTAAACGGCAGAGTTGGCTTGCGAACCTGAATGGGGCTGAACATTGGCATAAACTGCACCAAATAAAGTTTTTGCCCTGTCAATCGCTATTTGTTCGACTTGATCGACAACCTCACAACCACCGTAATATCTTTTGCCCGGGTAGCCCTCCGCATATTTGTTGGTCAAAACCGAACCGGCTGCCTTCATAACTTGTTTGGATACAAAATTCTCAGAAGCAATCAGCTCTAAACCTTCCTTTTGACGCTCCTTTTCTTCCTTGATTAAATCGAATATTTCGTGGTCTTTACTCATTTTTAGAATGTTCGTTAAATATTGCCCAAAAGTAGCAAATAGATTTCTGAAATTCCACAAAAATGATATATTTGAAAAGTCAATTTATCAACCAACAATTAACTATCTATGCCAATTTTTGCAAATGATCCTCATCGAAAGTCATGGATTGAAGTCTCGAAAGAGTCCGATTTTCCGATTCAAAACATTCCTTTCGGGGTTTTCCTCACCCGCGAAAACGACATCACGATTGGCACACGCATCGGTGAATGTGCTATCGATTTGGGTGCCATGCAGCGACTGGGCTACTTTGACGGTATTCCACTTACCGATGATATGTTTATGCAAGACACATTAAACGACTTTATTTCTGACGGGAAAAAAACTTGGCGATTGGTGAGAAACCGAATCGCTGAAATCTTTGATATTGTTAATAATTCCCTTCAAAACAATATAGAACACCAAAAAATAATTTTGTTTTCGATGGATGAAGTAGAAATGCAAATGCCAGTTTTGGTGGGTGACTACACCGATTTCTACAGCAGTAAAGAACACGCAACCAATGTTGGGAAAATGTTTAGAGATCCGGAGAATGCCTTGCTCCCCAACTGGCTTCACCTGCCGGTTGCCTATCATGGCCGGAGTTCGAGTATCGTTCCTTCCGGTATTCCCATCCACCGACCTATGGGGCAGTTGCTTCCGAAAGGAGCAGAAAAACCTGTGTTTGAGCCTTCCCGCTTGGTGGATTTCGAATTGGAAATGGGTTTTATCACCACTGATGCAAATGTTTTGGGAGAATCGATTCCTGTGGATAAAGCCGAAGATTATATTTTCGGTTTGGTTTTACTCAATGATTGGAGTGCTCGAGATATCCAGAAATGGGAGTACGTGCCACTCGGCCCTTTTCTTGCCAAAAACTTTGCCACGTCCATTTCTCCGTGGATTGTTACTTTGGATGCGCTAGCTCCTTTCCGAACAAAAAGCATCGAACAAAACCCGAAACCCCTACCACACCTTGTCGATTCTTCAAAGAATAACAGCATCGACATTCAACTGGAAGTCTCTATCAAACCAAATAAGGGTGAACCAAAAACAATTTGTAAGAGCAATTTCAAACATCTCTACTGGAGCATGGCACAACAACTGGCACACCACACCAGCAACGGTTGCAAGGTAAACAGTGGTGATTTGATGGGTAGTGGGACGATTTCTGGCAAAACACCTGATTCTTTTGGTTCCATGCTCGAATTGACTTGGCGCGGAGAAAATTCGATTACACTTGCCGATGGCAGTGCGCGAAAGTTTATTGAAGATTATGATACCATTGTCATGAAAGGATTTTGCAAAAATGAACAAATCAGACTTGGCTTTGGTGAGGTTTCAACTCAATTGTTGCCTATTTTTAAATCGAAAATAGACAAATGAGATTTGAATGTTAGTAAAATATAAACCTATAAAAATGAGAAGCTGTTTTTGATTCCTTTACAGAAGAATCTTAAAATCCAACTCTAATTTTAGAAATAATAACTTGACAACATGAGCAATCTCTTGATAAAAAAATTATTAAGAAAGATAAAAGCAAGAACAAAGCGAAGAAAAATAAGCAACTACAGACAAGGAAGGCTCGCCTATGAATTTAAGGTTATTTTAAATCGTTTGGTTAAGGACAGTTTTTTAATTGTTTTAGGCGCTGCTTCAGCTGGATTTGGCCTTAAAGGGTTTCTACTACCTAACAATTTTATTGACGGAGGTGTCACCGGAATTTCTCTGTTGACTTCCTTTCTGACCGGAACGTCTTTATCCATTCTTATTATTGCTATCAACATTCCTTTTCTCTATTTGGGTTATCGGCAAATCGGTAGAAATTTTGCAGTAAAAAGCGCAATTGGCATTATTTTATTGGCAATGGCAATCCTTTTTATCGACTATCCGGTTATCACTTCCGATAAGCTGTTGGTTTCTGTTTTTGGCGGTTTCTTTTTAGGCCTTGGCATCGGATTTTCGATTCGAGGTGGCAGTGTGTTGGACGGAACCGAAGTGTTGGCTATCTACTTAAACAAAAAAACCGGACTGACTATCGGCGATATTATTTTGTTGTTTAACATCCTTATTTTTTCAGTTGCTGCTTATCTCTTGTCCGTAGAAACTGCTCTATATTCCATTTTGACTTATTTGTCAGCATCAAAAACCATTGATCTAATTGTTGAAGGAATTGAAGAGTATATGAGTGTCACCGTTATTTCAACCCACAGCGAAGAAATAAGATTGATGATTATTAACAAAATGAAAAGAGGAGTCACCATCTTCAACGGGAAAAGAGGTTATGGCAAAAGAGGCGAAAACTTGGACAGTACTGATATCGTTTTTACCGTTATCACGCGTCTTGAAATAGGTAAAATTCAAACCGAAATCAAAAAAATTGACCCCAATGCATTTATCGTGATGAGCAACATTAAAGATACCCACGGTGGGATGATCAAAAAACGCCCATTGACCTAGGAAAACTTTCCTGCCATACCTTTGCCAATTTTCGTATTCAAACTTTTAATACTATAGTCAAATCCTTATATTTGCTTGCTGTCACGAGATTTAAAAATCCATAAGCATTTTTCCAATGAAAAGCATCTTTAAAATATCGAGATTTCTTGTCTTTTTTTTGCTTTTTGTCGGCTGCAACTCAAAAAAAACGGCAATGATTGAAGAAGCCCTACCTAACAAACCAACCCATAAAGCAGTTGTTTATCAAGTATTCACCCGATTATTCGGCAACCCAATCACTACCAATAAACCTTGGGGTACCATCGAAGAAAATGGCGTAGGAAAATTTGCCGACTTTTCCGATACGGCACTCGAACAAATCAAAAATTTGGGTGTGACACACATTTGGTACACCGGAGTTCCGCATCATGCAGTTATCCGGGATTATACAGCATTTGGAATAGACAATGACGACCCGGATGTAGTCAAAGGAAGAGCAGGCTCTCCTTATGCCGTCAAAGACTATTACAACGTAGATCCGGATTTAGCAACCAATCCGGCCAAACGATTGGAAGAATTTGAAGCCTTGATTCAGCGCACCCACAAACATCAACTAAAAGTCATCATAGACATTGTGCCAAACCACGTAGCTCGGCATTACAAAAGCACTTCGCAAGCTGTGGGTGAAACAGATTTTGGTGCGAACGATGATAAAAGTGTGGAATACAGCCGCAACAATAATTTCTACTACATCCCCAATTCCTCTTTTGAAGTCCCGACAGACGAACACCCCGATAGCCATCGGGACGAACCACTTGGTGGAGAAAAACACCCCTTGGCTGACAGAAAATTTGAAGAAATTCCGGCCAAATGGACGGGAAATGGCTCACGGGCAACCAAACCTTCGATAAACGATTGGTACGAAACCGTCAAAATAAACTACGGTGTCCGTCCGGACGGGACTAAAGATTTTCCGCTTTTGCCCGAAGGTTTTGACCAAAAACCTTACCAAGCGCATTTCGAGTTTTGGAAAGACAAAGATGTACCGGATTCTTGGAAAAAATTTAAAAGCATTGCACTCTATTGGCTCGAAAAAGGGGTAGATGGCTTTAGATACGATATGGCTGAAATGGTTCCGGTAGAATTTTGGAGTTATATGAACTCCGCAATCAAAACCAAAAACCCGGATGCTTTCCTATTGGCTGAAGTCTATAATCCTGCCGAATATCGAAACTATATTCGCCTTGGAAAGATGGATTATCTGTACGACAAAGTGGAACTCTATGATACGTTGAAAGCAATCATTCACAAGCACAGCCGGACAACATATATTTCCGACATTCAAAACCGGATGGCCGATATCGAACATCACATGTTGCATTTTTTGGAAAATCATGACGAACAACGCATCGCAAGCCCTGATTTTGCCGGAAACCCTCAGAAAGCACTTCCAGCGATGGTGGTTTCGGCAACCATCAGCTCCGCTCCTACCATGATTTATTTCGGCCAAGAAGTGGGTGAAACCGGATCTGAACACGCCGGATTTGGCAACCCGTCTCGCACCAGCATTTTTGATTACATCGGCGTCCCACATCATCAACGTTGGATGAATAATGGAAAATTTGATGGTGGCCAACTTTCCAAAGATGAAAAATCACTTCGTGATTACTACCAAAAATTGCTGAATTTCACCTTACAAAGTGAAGCGCTTACAGGCTCATTTGAAGAAATTCATTCTTTCAACGAAAATTCTACGGAGGGATACGGAGCGTGGCTATATGCTTTCGCCCGATGGTCAGAATCCGAAAAGTTGATAGTTGTAACCAATTTTGACGATACTCAAACTTATGAATTTGATTTAAAAATCCCTTTAGAGCTGCTAAAAAAATGGCATCTCAATCCGGGCACTTATTCGCTTACCGATCAACTTAACCTTCAAAATGTTACCACTTTGGTTTATAAGAAAAATTTAGGAACAGCTCACGTTAAAATCAGGCCTTTGGAATCGTTTATTTTTCAATTGAAATAATCCTATCGTGATGCCCAGAAAAAACCTTCAACATCTAGATTTAAAAACATTTGCACCCAAAACAAATCTTCAAAATGAATTGAAAGAAACACCTACACTTGAAGGTATTTCATTAAAAAAACAATACAGCCGGGATGATGTTGAAAACCTCAATCACTTGCATTTTGGAGCCGGTTTTCCTCCTTTTTTGCGGGGACCTTATGCCACCATGTACGTCCAAAGACCTTGGACTATACGGCAATATGCAGGTTTCTCCACAGCTCATGAAAGTAATGCATTCTATCGAAAAAATTTGTCTGCGGGGCAAAAAGGGCTATCAATCGCTTTTGATTTGGCCACGCATCGCGGTTATGACAGCGATCATCCGAGAGTCGTTGGTGATGTAGGCAAAGCTGGTGTGGCCATCGATACAGTTGAGGACATGAAAATATTGTTTGACCAAATCCCACTCAACCAAATGTCTGTTTCCATGACAATGAATGGAGCGGTTTTGCCCATCATGGCATTTTATATCGTTGCTGCTGAAGAACAAGGTGTAAAACCGACACAGTTATCAGGAACCATTCAAAATGACATCCTGAAAGAGTTTATGGTTCGCAACACATACATATATCCGCCCAAACCATCTATGCGGATTGTTTCGGATATCTTTGCCTACACCGCCAAAGAAATGCCCAAGTTCAACTCCATCAGCGTGTCGGGCTACCACATGCAAGAAGCCGGTGCAACGGCAGATATCGAATTGGCTTACACACTTGCCGACGGCTTGGAATATTTGAGGGCCGGCTTAAACGCCGGTATGAAAATAGACGGCTTTGCACCACGAATTTCTTTCTTTTGGGGAATAGGAATGAATCATTTTATGGAAATAGCCAAACTAAGAGCAGCCAGAATGCTGTGGGCAAAATTGGTTAAATCTTTTCAGCCGAAAGACGAAAAATCGTTGGTGCTTCGCGCTCATTGCCAAACCAGCGGTTGGAGTTTGACCGAGCAAGACCCTTTCAATAATGTAGCCCGAACCTGCATTGAGGCGGCTGCAGCGGCTTTTGGCGGTACACAATCGCTACACACCAACGCACTAGACGAGGCGATTGCTTTGCCAACCGATTTTTCGGCACGCATAGCTCGAAATACCCAAATTTATTTACAAGAAGAAACACACCTCGCCAACACCGTAGATCCGTGGGGAGGAAGTTTTTATTTGGAAACGCTTACGGATGAATTGGCTAAAAAAGCTTGGGCTCTCATCGAAGAAGTTGAGTCTTACGGTGGAATGACACAAGCCATCGAAAAAGGAATTCCCAAAATGAGAATAGAAGAAGCTGCTACGAGAAAACAAGCCCGCATAGACAGCGCCGTAGATATCATCGTGGGAGTCAATAAATACCTATCATCGGCAGACAAAGCTGTTCAAATCCGAGAAGTTGACAATGATGCGGTCCGTAAATCCCAAATGAAGAGGTTGGTGGAACTAAAATCAAAAAGAGACCATTCTAAAGTTCAATTACTTTTAAATAAACTGACTCAAGCAGCCTCAGAGTCAACAGAAAATTTGTTAGCTTTGAGCGTAGAAGCTGCACGGGAGAGAGCAACACTCGGCGAAATATCTGATGCACTTGAAAAAGTATTCGGCAGGCACAAAGCAATGACTTCCATTGTCAGTGGTATTTATAAAAAAGAAATGAAAACAGATTCATCCTTTGCTAAAGCCCGCTTGTTGGCAGATCGTTTTGCAGAGTCAGAAGGTCGTCGACCGCGTATCATGGTAGCCAAAATGGGGCAAGACGGCCATGATCGAGGTGCAAAAGTTGTGGCAAGCAGCTACGCAGACCTCGGTTTTGATGTGGATGTAGGACCCCTCTTTCAAACACCGGACGAAACAGCCAAACAAGCAGTCGAAAACGATGTACACATTCTCGGTATTTCGTCTTTAGCAGCCGGACACAAAACCTTGATTCCAGAGGTAATTAAACAACTCAAACAACTCGGAAGGCCTGATATTATGGTTATCGCCGGTGGTGTGATTCCGCAACAAGATTATTCCTTTTTGTTAGATGCCGGTGTAGCAGCCATTTTTGGACCCGGAACAAAAATCAGTGAAGCCGCGATAACAGTATTGGAGTTGTTGATGAATGAAAACGATTAGGATATAAAAAAAGGGAAATGCGATGTGCATTTTCCTTTCTGTTTATCGTTTTGCATGTAGGAGAAGTAGTGGATTAAACAGCGTGTACTTTCGGTCAAGCCATAAATTTAGTAAAAACTAACTTTCGAGTTAATCACTTGCCCCGCAATGAGCTATGACCGTCGTTACCAGCAGTATTTTATCTACTCATCTGTTTTTGTTCTACATTCATTTTGATTAGTAAAAATCTTTCTAATATAATCTCCTGCAAACTTTTTAATCCGTTTTATTTCAGTCAGATTTAGCTTTTTTCCAAACGGTCCATTTACATTAATTATTCCGTTTTCAATTGTCAAATACTTATAATTCTTTTGGTAAAAGTACAGCCCTAAATACATTAGAAAAATTACAATCCATCCATAGTCAGTCCAATTGGGTTCATTTTTTTCAAAAACTCTGACAAAGAACCAAATTAACCAAACTAGTCCTATAATTAAATTCACATTCAGGTGTTTCTTTTTGTATCCTATTTTCATTTCGTAAATTTTTTACAACGTTTGCGTGAATGAAACGTTGGGGAGTTCGCAGCTACATTCCTGTCAAGGTAAACCGAAGTTTGAAGTGTGGTAGAAACTTCGAATAACCACTTATTCTTCAATGTTTTATACCGCGTGTTGCCTTTTAGTTGCTTTTAACTTATTATTTCAATTATAGTACCTCGATATTGTTAGACCACTTTTGTGCATTTCTTAGTTGAATTAGGCAGCCATTTTATACTTAAAAATCGGCTTTTTTCTTTGGATGCCTTGATGTGCTTTATAATGATATTTATCAATCCACTTTTTTATTCCTGCAAACAATTCGATGCCGGATGCGGCGGGGTTTAGATAGATGTGTTGATACTTGATTGTTCTCCAGAACCGCTCAATGTAAATATTATCCAGCGCCCTGCCTTTGCCGTCCATACTAATCTGTATGCTTTGCTTTTTGAGGTAATCCACATATTCTTTACAGGTAAACTGAGTCCCTTGATCGCTATTGATGATTTGGGGTTTTCCATAATCGGATACCGCCTTTCTAACCACCGATAACGAGGATTCTGCATCCAATGAATTACTGAGCCCCCACCCGACAATGTAGCGGCTGTAAACGTCTATGATCGCGGTAAGATACATAAATCCTTTTTGCATCGGAATGTAGGTGATGTCAATCTCCCATACATGGTTCGCCCTGTCAATGCACATATCCTTGAGCAAATAAGGATGTATGTACTCGTTCTTTTTCCATTGGGTCAAATGCCTTCTGGGATAGATCGGTTTTATGTTGGCCAAGCGCATCAATCGCCGCACACGTTCATAACCTGCCTTGATCCCTTTGTCTTCCAACATGGACTGCATCGTCAGCACGCCCGCCGTGGGTTCTTCCAGGATATGCTTGTCTATGACTTCCATAATTTGGATGTTTTCCATAGATTCTCCTTTGGGTTGGAAATAAAATCCGGAACGGGGAAGTTCTAATAAATCACATTGTTTGCGGATGCTCATCTTGTCCTTTCTGTCGATTAGCAATTTCATGTCGATCATAGTCCTAACTTGGTTAAACTTTTTTTTAAAAAGTCCTTTTCAACCTGAAGTTCTCCTATTTTAGAATACAGATTTTCAACATTAACGGTAGCATCCGGCAGGGCAGACTTGCCTTTTTGCTCGAATACAATCGCCGAATTGGCCAAGAATTCCTGCTTCCATTGGGAAATCTGATTGGGGTGTAAATCAAATCTAACGGCCAGCTCTGAGAGTGTTTCCCGCTCTTTTAGTGCCTCTATGGCTACTTTTGCCTTAAATACTGAATCGAATTTTCTTCTGCTTTTTTTCATGATTTTTACTTGATTAAATTTATACTTTTTTTCAATTAATCAAGTGGTCTCATTTTGTGGGGGTATTATATCCTATACAAAAGATATTTAAAATTCATAAGACACTATTGAACTATTATAAAGCACATAAAGTGTGCTTTTTACCTTAATTATCTCTCTTGCTTCTTCCTCTTTAAAGTTTGGGATTTTAAAACTGTAGAGATATTTTTTATTGACAATATTGTAAACATCAACAATTATGGAATCGCTGTCTTTTTGTATCCTACTAAGGATATAAAGATTATTTAGGTCATCGAGAAATGCATTAGAATTAGATTCAAAATTTTTTCTATCTGGAATTAATTCATCCCCAACATATCTAAATTCTGGATTTGGAACATCATATATCAAATTATAACTATATGCAAATGATGGTGAATTATCAAAAACAAAAATTTTATCGTTTGAGAAAGGAATATATACTTCGTAGTTTTTATTTTTAATAAAAAAACCATGATAAACCAGTCCAGAAAATTTTACATTATTAAAAATTGGATCGGTATTTATTTCAACAAAATTACTGGTCGGCATATTATATTTTTCAAAACGCATTTTGTAATTCATTCCTTTGTCCCAGCCACCTAGAAGAAATGACTCCCCTACTTTAACTGATCCCCATAATGAAGTGGTTAATTTTTTATAGTATAGTAAACTATCATTGAAATTAACCTGTTGAATTGCATGAGTCTTTTGATCGTAAGTAAAAAAACTATCTTCCTCAATTTCATACATACTTATATTTAGATTTTCCTTTGGACCCTCTCCTTTATTTCCAAAAGTTTTATCAATTTTAAAACTATTTAAATTCATTCTTTCTATCGTTCCATCGTTCCAGTTTACAAAATACAATTTATTTTCCTGAAACCTCATAAGATCTAATTCTTTGGTGAGTGTGAAACTCTTTTTGACAACTAAGGTTTTTGTGATTTTTCTATTCTCACTAAAAATCACAGAACGATTTCTATCTTCTATAAATATATATAATCCAAGAACTAAGAGAATTGTTATAAGACATAAAACCAGAACTTTCTTTGCCATTCTATTTTTTATTTTTGATTGTATTATAATAATTTTGTTGTGTCTACTTCGATAGTGTGAAAAATTTAATACAAAATAGTTTAAAAACTCATATAGCGAATGGGTTATGAGCTAATGAAGTTTAACAAATAACCCATCGTAACGCCTTGCAGATTAAGCTACTATCGATGTGGTCTGGCTGTGCTTGCAGCGCATATTCTTTGTCCAGCATCGCAAGAGTGATCCAGTTCAGAATCCATCAAATCACTATTTACAAAACTCATCATAGAAAATGCAGTTAAACACGCAACAAGCAAAAGGAAAAATAATTTTTTCATAATCTAAAATTTAGGGGTTTATAATCCTCAAAAATACCCCCCCTATGAAATAAACAAATAAAATATGTTAAAGTTTTGAGGATAAAGCATTTTTAACACAATCACGCTTATGAACCCAATACAAACATACGGTTTCGTATTTTAAATTATGGCTTCTTTTTAGCTTCAAATAGGCTGAAATGGATGTGATTTTCGTCTTGGGCGTTGAGGTACTTACGACCGATGGCTTAACGTTGTGGCGTGACAAAAATAGGGTTGTGAAAAACCTACTTAAATTATCAAAACTTGAAAATATTACAAAACTTGACAATTTATAATGTATCTTTGCCTTATGGCAAATTTTATAAATCGCAAAGAATACTTAGACAAATTGATGTCTTACAAAGACAAAGACCTCATCAAAGTAGTGAGTGGTTTACGGAGATCCGGCAAATCAACTTTGTTAGAATTGTACAGAACGCTGTTGCTCAAACAAGGAGTAGGCAAACGTCAAATTCAATTTTATAATTTTGAGTTGCCTGAAAATTATGTAAATAAAAATTGGGATGATATTTATTTTGAAATAAAGCAAAAGTTGCAAGCGGGCAAACCCAATTATATTTTTTTGGATGAGGCACAAAATATCCTTCAGTTTGAAAAATTGGTTGACGGTCTTTTTGTGACTACAGATGTTGATGTTTACATCACGGGTTCAAATGCATTTTTGCTTTCAAGTGAGCTGGCAACATTGTTGAGTGGCCGATACATAGAGATTTCTATATTACCGTTTTCTTTCAATGAATACTTGACGGCACGAGGGTTCGATACAAGCAACAAATATCTCAACTATGAATCTTTGTTTTTCGATTATGTAAATGAGACATCATTGCCTAAAGGTGTAGAATTGCGGGAAGGCGGGTTTGATAAAGTTTACGAATACTTGGAAGCCATTTACACAACCATCATTGAAAAGGACATTACACAACGCCACCAAATAAATGACAAGAGAGCATTTGGCAATATTGTGAAATTTATAGCTTCAAACATTGGAAATGCCCTTTCTCCAAGCAATATTTCTAAAACATTGAAGCAAGACGGCCAAAGTATTCATCACGCAACGGTAGAGAAATACATAGATTATTTAATAGCGAGTTTTGTATTTTACAAAGTAAATCGCTTTGACTTAAAAGGGAAAAAACAATTGGCAACACAAGAAAAGTATTACTTGGTCGATATGGGTTTGCTAAATGTTTTAGCAGGAAAAGAGCGTACAACAAACAGAGGCCACATATTAGAAAACGTGGTTTATTTAGAACTTTTGCGAAGAGACAACAAGGTTTGGACAGGCACAAGCCGAAATAGTGAAGTAGATTTTGTATGCAAGAATAAAACAGGTGACATCGAATATTACCAAGTTGCGTGGCAAATGACAAGCGAAAGTACCGTAGAACGCGAGTTTGGGGCATTAGAAAAAATCAATGATAATTACCCAAAATATTTACTTTCAACAGAGGCTTTTACCCAAAACCGTAGCGGTATCATACACTTAAATGTATTCAATTGGCTACTTGGAAAGGCAATTACTTAGGATTCTCATGCAAAAAAGAACTAATAAACCGTGTCAAATTTTTGGGTAGTAGGGTTAAAACGCAAGACAAACGGGGCATGTTTGCTCCGCTAGAGAAATGATGTCGCGGCTGTCTAAAGCTATCCGGTTGATGCCGGAAGTGTTGTTTTCTAAAAACTCTTTGAAAAGAGCAGGTGTTTTTGAATAAAACAGCCCCACTGCCAAAGTTCCTTTTTCAAGATGTTTAAATGATTCGTAACAAGTTTTGCAATCCGAATCGGATGTTAGCAGTACATAAAAGGCTTCACCATTTTTAGGTGTAGGTGCAGATGCGTTTTCTAAGGTCTCAAATATCTTTGCGGACAAACTATTATCTGTAGGCTGGCAACATTGCAGCGATAAAGTTGTCATTACTACTGTGAGAAAACACTTTGATTTTCTAAGGTTTTTCATCGGTCAAACGCACTTTGTAGTAAACCGTTTGCCCCTTTTTCTCATCCTCTTCGGTGGGGTTTTTCATAAAATATATGATTCCCTCCTCGTCCATGAGCAAGGCTTTGCCCAAACTGGTCGGGAAAACGATATCGTCTCTGAGTTTTTTACCCTCGTTATCAAAAACAGTAAGTGCAAACTTGATTTCCGGAGCCTGCTCGAAAGGAAAGTTTTTATGCGTTTTTACAAACTCAGTCATATACTCTAGTGAGTAGGGAATCGAGTAAAAAACATAGTTTCTTTCATTGACAATAAAATGACCGTTGAATACACTTCCCATATAGGCTTGCATAAATATCATCGTATTGTCCGGTTTGTCTTTAAAATAAACTTTTAAGGGAGCAAAATATTCAGGGGAAAAAGTGATCTTTTTGCTGATTTCACATTTTTGAAAATCGAGGGTGAATAACAAGGGCTCGACAGCACTTAAAAAAGTAGCCTCCTCTTTTGTTTCAGTGTAATTTACTTGAAAGTAATGATTATTACCTAAAAAATAATCGTCGGTATAAACATTACTCCCCTCCGTTGGAAAGTCAAAAAATCTGATTTGTTCGTTGTTTTTCAAATCATGTTTTAAAAAGAGCGTTTGTTTATTTTCGTAAAATGATAATTTGTTTGTGTATCCTTGAGGAAATGTTAAAGCAATCAAAGCAGAATCTTTTAGCGTTACATTTAGAAGCGGAGCGTAAGTGTTTTCGTTTATAACAGCATACTTACCTTGAAACTTCCCCGCAAAATTATACTTTAAAACTGCATTTATGTTGCTGACCCAAATGAGTGAGTCACTCAAAAACCCAATATTATAGCCCAATGGCATAGACACTTTTTCTGGACCGTCTCCAAAAACATTTATTTTGGAAAGTTTTTTATTCTTCAAATCATATAAAATTATATCTTGATTTGAAGTGCGGATAAACAAAAGTTTATCCGCTTGTTTGGCTTTTAAAAAAATGTTAGGTTCTTTTATAACGATGGAGTCCACTATTTTAAAATTACTTTCTGTAACTTTTAATTCGACTCTCTTTTTTTTGTCATTACTTATACACGATTCAAACAAAAAAACAAAGGCAACGAAAAAGAAAAGAGTATATAGCTTCATAAGTTATATTTTATTTAATTCAACTATTGAATTGATGCACAGCCGTATAAACAAGTAATATCGCCAGAACCGTTACAGTAAACACCATTCATAGTGGGATCCCAATGAGCTTTTATTGCCTTTGGTAAACATTGAGCCTTAGTGGTTTAAAGTGATGGGAAAAACAGAAAACTTAGAAATAAGATTCCAAAGTTAATTTTACTTAGATTTTTCATAATGATAAATTATTTGAAATTATTATTGAAAACTACAATAATCAAAGATACAGCTAGTCGTACCTCCGTAACAAGATATAACTCCAGTATATGGGTTAAAATCCCCTGGAACTCTAAAAGTTTTTTGGGAGCAACCAGTCGCAAAATTTAGTAAAGGTGTACTGAGAAGAACAGTTAGTACTAAAAACACTTTTAACTTTTTCATGACATAAAATTTAGGGGTTAATAATAATCGAATTTACCCCCCCATATGAAATAAACAAGAATTTTAAGTTAAATTTAAGTTAAAATTTTATTTTTTATCGTTGAGCAGGCTTTTTGTTAATTTCAATCCAAAATAAGAAAAAAAACATAGCTTTGTCTAGTCATGGCAAAATCTACATCTCCCTTCAGAGTAACGATCATTTTTACCATCCTGGCCGTGTTGGGAGTCTTTTTATTGCCTAAACTCTCTGTACGGCTCAATCCATCCGATGCCGTTGCTTCCTTGCAGGTTTTCTACACTTGGCCGAGTGCTTCCCCGGGCGTTTTGGAACGCCAAGTAACCACACCGCTTGAGGCGGGGTTCAACACCGTCAAAGGCATCAAGGACATACAATCGAGGTCTTCCACGGGCAGCGGCATCATCACCTTGACCTTTGACAAAAACACGGAAATTGATATTGCTCGTTTTGAGACGGCAACCATTATCCGGCAACTCTACAAAAAACTACCCGAAGGCATTTCTTATCCTTCCATACGTGTCAACCGCCCCGACGAGGAAGAAGTTCCCGCTTTTTTGTCTTTCAGCATCCATGCAGACCAATCTCCGTTCGAAATTCAAGAGACTCTCAAAAACCAGCTCGAACCGCCTCTGAGTGCTATTGAAAATGTTGACAAAATAGAAATATATGGAGCTAATCCTTTGGAGTATGTACTCACTTACAATGAGCTAACGCTAAAACAATTCGGCATACAAAAGACAGCATTGTTTCAGGCTCTTCAAAACTATTTTAACCGCCAAAGCCTCGGTGAGGTAAAATCCGGTAATCAATATATTTTGCTTTCCTTGTTACCCGAAAAAAAAATAAATTGGCACATACCCGTTGCAAGTTTCAACGGAAGAATCGTTTATTTGGACGAACTCACCAAAGTGAGAGAACAAGAGCAAGAAGCCCAAAACTACTACCGTATAAATGGGGAAAATGCCATTACCCTGTCCGTATTCGCAACCAAAAACGCCAACACGCTCGTTTTGGCAAAACGAGTGGAAAATGAACTCACAACGCTGTCCGAAAATCTGCCCGAAAGCTACGAAATCACCAAGGTCTATGACAGTACCGAATATCTCAACAGCGAACTGGCAAAAATATATTTTCGCACGGTGCTTTCCGTACTGATTCTGCTTTTGTTCGTGTTGTTGGCAAGCAGCAGTTTTCGCTATCTGATAATTGTCGCCATAAGCCTTTCGGCCAATCTGGGCTTGGCTTTTTTATGTTATTACATTTTCGATGTCGATATACAATTATACTCGCTTGCCGGGATTACCATCTCCCTCGGTCTCATTATCGACAACAGCATAGTGGTGATAGACCATTTGAGAAATCAGGGTAACAAAAATGTTTTTGTGGCTATATTGGCATCCACGCTTACCACTATAGGTGCCTTGTCAGTTATCTATTTTTTGGATGAAAAATATCGCTTCAATCTGTTGAGCTTTGCTCAGGTAATCATCATCAACCTCATGGTTTCATTAGCTGTCGCCATGATTCTGATACCTGCTTTGCTGCAAAAAATTCAACTGAAACTTCCTACCAAAATAAGTGCATTCAATAAGGTTTCAGATACTTTGCTACAACTGTATATCTCATTAATACATGTTTTTATTAATTATAAAAAGTGGTTGGTCGTCTTCATCATTCTGGTTTTTGGAGTTCCGTTTTTCATGTTGCCCAAGAAATTAGATCAAAATAAATATTGGTACGAAAGAGTGTATAACACAACGATAGGAAACGATTTTTTTATTGAAAATGTTCGCCCCTACATAGATCGTTATTTGGGTGGCACGCTTCGTCTTTTTTCTTATTACGTTTTTGAAAATACCTATTACGGCAAAAATGAAGAAACAAAACTGATGGTGGAAGCTTCGATGGAAAAGGGCGCAACAGTCCATCAAATGAATGAAGTGTTTCTGGAAATAGAAAATTACCTGCATTCCTTTCCGGAAATAAAACAGTTTACCACCAATGTGTATTCCGGTGATTATGCCCGGTTAGAAGTTGTTTTTCAAGACAATCAAGCACAAACTTCTTTCCCGTTTGCTTTGAAAAACAAACTTATCGTAAAAGCACTTGATTGGGGTGGTTTGTCATGGAATATCTTCGGTGTGGGGAATGGGTTCAGCAGTGGCAGCGGTGTCAACGATCCCATCAATTTTGCCGTACAGGCAAAGGGCTACAACTACGACGAACTGAATCAGTGGAGCGATACTTTAAAGGTTTTTTTGGAACAACATCCCAGAATCCAAGAGGTTCAAATCAGAGAAAACAGCATGTGGCGCAGAAGGAGAGGCTCAGAATATCATTTCCAATTAGATAAAGAAAAGTTAGCATTGGCAGGTGTTTCGCCCATAGCCGTATTTAACCAACTATCACAAAAATCGTTGTCAAAATTTCAAGAGGCTGCACTGACGATTAACGGCAAATTCACACCCGTTCGTGCAGTTTCCAGCCAATCCGATGATTTTGATTTGTGGAATTTACAAAATACCCAACTCGGCAATTTAGGCACACCCTACGCGCTTAGAGACGTTGCTCATATAGATAAAGTGCCGGAAGACGAAAACATTTACAAAGAAAACCAGGAATACATCCGCCTGATTGATTTTCAATACACCGGTTCGGCAAAGTTTGGTGCTAAATACTTAGACGAGCAGTTGGCGTTATTAAAAACAAAACTTCCTTTGGGATATCAGTTTGAAAGAAAAGACATACAATACATTTTCGGACAAACGGAAAATCAATCCTATTTTTTATTAATTCTATTTATCATCTCCATCATTTATTTCATCACGGCCATTCTTTTTGAAAGCCTGACGCAACCCTTTGCCATAGTGAGCGTGATTCCCATATCCTTCATAGGTGTTTTCCTCGCTTTTTACCTCTTTGATTTTAATTTTGACCAAGGCGGCATGGCAAGTTTTGTTTTGCTTAGCGGGATTACCGTCAATGCTTCTATTTTTATTTTAGACCAGTTCAATAAATTAAAAAAAAACCAGCCTCTCTCAGATAAACTCACTCTATACATGAGCGCGTTCAGACAAAAGATTTTCCCGATTCTACTCACCGTTTTTTCAACGATTCTGGGATTTATTCCATTTGTAATTGGCGGCCAAAATGAAGTTTTTTGGTTTGCTTTGGCAGTGGGGACTATTGGTGGTTTGATTTTTTCATTGATGGGAATTTTATTCTTTTTGCCCTTATTTGTATTGAAGAAGATAAACTAACACCAATCTGTTGCGCATCATCAACACACCAATTTATATCCAAACCCCCGCACGTTGATGATTTCTACCGAAGTATCGTCCTGCAGTTTTTTCCGTAGTTTGGAGACAAACACATCCATGCTGCGCGCGGCAAAAAAATCATCATTGCTCCATATTTTGTTCAAGATATAGTTGCGTTCGAGCAGTTGGTTTTTTTGAAGTAGCAGTTCGTGCAGCAAGACCGATTCCCGATGGGTGAGGGTTTGGGTTTGGCTTCCGAGAGTCAAAGTTTGCTTGTTGGCATTAAACGTGTATTTTCCGATAGGGTGCTGTTTTTGAGAAATTTCTTTGCCGGCTCGTCCCAAAAGCGCGTGAATCCGGACAATCAATTCCTCCATGCTAAAAGGTTTTTTAAGGTAATCGTTGCCGCCCGCATGAAAACCTTCCACCACATCGGCCACCTGCGATTTGGCCGTGAGAAATACAATTGGAATTTCCGTATTTTCTTTTCTTATCTCTTTCGCCAAACTGAAACCGTCTTGTTTGGGCATCATCACGTCGAGCACCAACACATCGGGTTTGTGTATTTGAAATTCTCTAAAAGCAGCCTCTCCGTCCGTGCAAAGCCTCACCTCAAAATCGCGGGTTTCCAAACTCTCCTTGACAATTTGACCAAGGGCAGGCTCGTCTTCGGCGTAGATGATTTTGATGCGTTTGTTCATTGTTGAAAGCGAATAATAAATTGTGAAGCAAAATTTACACCCGATTCGTATCGGATAGTTCCTCCCATTTTTTCCACCAAAGTTTTCACGTAAAACAGCCCAATGCCGAATCCTTTTACGTTGTGGGTATTGCCGCTTGGCACCCGAAAAAACTGCTCAAACAGTTCTTTGTGGTATTTTTTGGGAATGCCGTTTCCGTTATCAGAAACTGAAAAAAAAATTTCTTTGCCGTCAACTTGCAAATGAATTTCAATTTGTCCTCCGCCATATTTTACCGCATTGTCGAGCAGGTTGTTTAAAATGTTTTCAAAGTGAAACGGGTCGGATTTTTTGTTGAAAGCATCGTGTTTTGTGACGAATGCAAACTGTTTTTCGGGATATTGCAATTGATATTTTTCCAACACATTTTGGATAAGCGGAATCCAATCAAGCGATTCATTTTGCAAAGCCAAGCTTTCTGTTTTGAGCGTGGCAGATTCGAGCAAACGCTCTACCATGGTATTGAGTTTGCCCAACTGATTACGGCTGATATCGAGATACATGGCAGATTTGTCAGGATTGTTTGCCGCCTGAAAACTCCCGAAACTCTCCAAGGCCGCGCTCACCGTTGCGATGGGTGTTTTAAACTCGTGGGTGAGGTTGCTGATGAGGTCATTTTTGATTTCGGAAGCCTTTTTTTGTGCCTTGATGATTTTCAGCAGAAAAAGCAAACTGCCGATGGTAAGCGCAGTCAGCAACAACGACAGAAAAATACCGGACAGGCTGCTGAGAAAAATTTGCTTGGGACTGTTGGGATAATAGAGATCAAGATGTTCACCTATTTTTAAATAACCGGATTTGGAATTTTTAACAAATAAACGACTCGAATTTGTAGGCTTACTTGGATACCAAACCGTATCTATGAAGGCATGCCGAATGTATAGCTCAGATTTATCCAATTCTGGAAGCATCTTTGTTACGAAGTTATAAAGCAAGTCTATTTTCAAGGTGTCGCTGTGGATTGAAACAAAGAATTTTTCAGCTTTTTTAATTGCAAAAACGCTATCTGCCTGCATCCCATTATAAACCTCAAGTGAAATATTAGTTGAATCTTCTTTAATATTTTTAAACCACTCAGAATTGATGTTTAAATTTTTCAAAAATGGAGATTTTGTTTCCATTTTTACTTTGCTTTTAAAAATGATGGTGTCAATCTTAGCCTCTTCTCGAAAAAAAGCAAAATTGGTTTCTTTTGAAATCTCACCGTAATATCCGTCAAAAGCATTGTCTAAGGCCAATTGCAACTGCTTGTCAAACTGTTCGCGGTTGTAGCGGTAATTGTTGATATTCCAATACACCTGCACACCGATGGTGAGCAAGATAGTAATTGCGACGAGCCAAACGATGATGCGGTAGTTTTGTTCTTTCACAAATCAAAAATACAAGCTTTGTTTGTAAAATATGGATTTGGTTAACACTCGTTAACACTTATTAACTGCCAATTAAGTTTAAAAGGTGGATATTTGTATCGATAATTTAGAAGTCAGAATAGAGAAGTCAGAATTTCAATGAGAAGTAAACATGAGAGAACCAGCAAAAACCTTTGAAGATTTGTCACCGATGGAGGAAATTAGCAAGCTGCTGGAAGCTTATTCGAAAGCCATTCTGAATTCTGATTCCTGATTTATAAATTTTTCAGCATATTCAAACATAAAAAAACAATGAAACCTAATTCTACACTCATGAAGTCAATGCTCACCCTCTTCGTTTCAGCTTCCTTGTTTCTCGTATCTCATTTGCATGCGCAGTCATTTCAGGGAATCGCCCATTACAAAACCAAAACGGCCATGAAAATCACCATGGACAGCACGCAGGTTTCCGGTGAAATGCGACAGCAAATCAAAGAAATGATGAAAAAGCAGATGGAGAAAGAATACACGCTTCAATTTGATGCCACCACTTCTTCCTACAAAGAAGACGAAAGCCTCGGCGCGCCTGCTAGCGGGGGCAATATGGTGTTTTCTTTTTCTTCCGGAAACAGAGGTGTTTTGTACAGAAATACCAAAGAGAAAACCTTTGCGAAAGAATCGGACTTGTTTGGAAAACCTTTTCTAATCAAAGACAGTTTGAAAGTGTATGATTGGAAACTCGAAAACGAATCTAAAAAAATCGGGAATTATACTTGCTACAAAGCGACTTTTGAAAAGGAAATAAAACAACTCAGTTTTTCCACTGACAAAAAAAGCGAGACGGACTCCATCATAGATAAAAAAGAGGAAGTAAAAAAACAAACCATCACGGCTTGGTACACACCCGAAATCCCGGTCAACATCGGGCCGTCCAACTATTGGGGTTTGCCCGGGCTTATCCTTGAAGTCAACGACGGAAACACCACCATGATTTGCGATAAAATCGTGCTCAACCCAAAAGAAAAATTTACCATCGAGCCACCCAAAAAAGGGAAAGAAGTCACCCAAGCCGAATATGACAAATTGTTGGAAGAAAAAATGAAAGAGATGCAGGAAATGTACGGTGGTGGCAAAAAAGGAAAAGACGGAAACAGCATCGAAATTAGAATTGGGAATTGATTTTGAAAATGAGTTATTAATGGGGGCATCATAGAATACACAAATAGGTTTCGACTGCGCTCAACCTGACAAGGGTTTTCAAGAATTTGACAAAAACTAATTGACAAACCTATTAATAATCCTACAAAACCTTTCAGGTTTAACCACCAACGCTTTCCTTTTTAATTTCATTACTTTTCGATATGCAAAAAAATACCCTATTTATGCTATTAGGTTTCCTGCTACTTTGCCTAAACGTGGCCGCACAAACGGTTCGCGTATCCGGCACAGTCAAAGATTCGTTGGGCAACCCGTTGGAAATGGCAAACGTGTTGGCCGTGGATGTTTTGGCAAACGGCATCGCTTCCTATTCGGTGACGGATGCGCAGGGAAGATACAAATTGGACTTGGAAATCGGTAAATCCTACCTGATTCGGAGCAGTTATGTCGGTTTCACCATGTTTGAAGAGAAATTGCTGCTCAACGAGCCTAAATCCATCGAAAAAAACATCGTGATGAAGCCGCAAAATGCCTTGGATGAAGTTGAACTCATCTACGAAATGCCGGTGGTGGTGAAAGGCGATACCATCGTTTACAAAGCAGATGCATTCACTACGGGCAATGAAAAAAAATTGAAAGATGTGCTGGAAAAACTACCCGGTTTCCAGGTGGACAAAGAAGGAAACGTAAAAGTACAAGGCAAGGATGTCAGCAAGGTGATGGTAGAAGGCAAAGATTTTTTTGACGGCGATACCAAAACAGCTTCCAAAAACCTGCCTGCCGATGCGGTGGACAAAGTGGAAGTGCTGCAAAATTTTAACGACATCAGTCCGTTGGGCAGTGTCAATGACAGCGATGCCATTGCGCTCAACATCAAATTGAAAGACGGCAAAAAGAGCATGCTTTTTGGCGATGTGGCTGCTTCGAGCGGGCACGATGAGCGTTATGCAGGCCATGCCAACCTGTTTTTATACAAACCCAAAAGCAGTTTTAACTTCATCGGCGATTTGAACAATATCGGCGAGCCGGCACTCACGCTGCAAGATTATTTTCGCTTCAACGGTGGATTTGGCGGTCTTTCGCAACGCAGTGGCTCATCCATCAACATTGCTTCAGATGATGCGGGCTTTTTGCCCTTGCGCGACAACAAAGCAGCCAACATTGATGCTCGTTTTGCCGGGTTAAACTATACGCTCAATCCCAACAAAAAATGGAACTTCTCAGGTTTTGGTATGTTTTTGAGCAACAACACCGATTTGCGCTCCGAAACCTCACGCACCTATCTTCGCGAAGACGGAAACCAGTTGGAAGAATTGACCGATAAAACCAATCAGCGGAACAATTCGGGTCAAATCAAACTCACCGGAAAATACAAACCCACAAGCGGGCTCGAAATCAGAGGGCAGACTTTTTTAAAATATGCCGACATTGTTCAAAAGGAAAATCAAATTTCCGATTTTTCAGGAACTGTCAACGCCATTACTTCCGAAAACAAGCAGCATCCGCTGACTTTTAACCAAAGTTTGAATGCGTATTTTGCTAAAAGCGACCGGCATATTTTTTCTTTTGAAAGCCAGTTTTTGTACAAACAGCAAGACCCGTTTTTTGATTTGGAAACCAGCCAAAGGCAGTTTGCCGGCATCATTCCCACGGTTGATGATGCGGTGTTCAATCTTTTGCAAAACCGGAATGTTTTTACCCGGAAATTGGACACGCGATTAAGCTATTATTATGTTTTTAACAAGAAAAATCATTTGAATTTTATCCTTGGAAATGTTACTGCCAATCAATTTCTCGGCTCATCTTTGGCGCAGCAAACCACCGATGGCAATCGCGTCGATTTTACAGACGAGGGCTTGCTCAACCGATTCAGATACCGGTTTTCGGACACCTATGCGACCGTGCAGCTCACCTCAAAATTGGGCGCATTTGAACTTCGGCCAGGCGTGAATGTTCACTTTTTTAACACCTCAAATTTTCAGTTTTCTGACAAACTGAGCAATGATCAAGTGTTGGTTTTGCCCACTTTAAACGCAAAATACAACATTACCAGATCGCATTCGCTTACACTGAATTACGGCATCAAAGCCGAATATACCGATGTCAACAATTTGGCTTCGGGTGTTATCATAAGTGGTTACAACACTTTGTTTTCAGGCAACCGGGATTTAGACAACCAATGGTATCACCAAGTTTCACTCAATTATTTTAATTTTAATTCGTATAATTTTTCAAACATCTACGGCAATATTTCCTACAGCCGACGAATAGACGACATCACAAACACCGTCCGATTTGAAAACTTTGAACAAATTTTGACCACCGTCAACACGGCTTCTGCCAACGACATTTTGAGTGGTTCGGCTACTTATGAAAAGCGTTTCAGGAAATTTAAAACAAACCTGACAACCAACATCAATTACAGCAAAATAAACAACAGCATTGATGATATTAAAAACACCAACCGAACGCTCACGCAAAACTACAAAGCTTCCGTAGAAAGCAATTTTAAAGACAGCCCAAACGTGGAAATCGGTTTTGAAACAACCAATAATTTCTACACCGGAAGCCAAACCACATCCCGTTTTGTGACGGACAGCCCATTTGCAAGCATCGAAATCCCGTTTTTGAAAAACTTCCTTTTTGAGGCCGATTACACCTACAACAATTATAAAAACCGTTCGCAAAGCACGTCATCGAATTATGATTTTCTCAATGCCCGCCTGACCTATTCCAAAGACAAAAGTTCGTGGGAATTTTATCTGTACGACACCAACCTGACCAACACAACGTCCATCAACAACGACAGTTTCAACGATTTTATCATCAGCACCAACCGCTATATCGTGCAGCCTCGTTATGTGTTTATTGGAGTGAAATGGAAGCTATAGATTTTCCGGGCAGATTGAATTTTGCTCAAAAACGTTAACTTTAGATTGTTTTTTATTCAACACAACCCAAAAACGAAACACTTATGGCTTTTCCGGTTTGGCGCTCACACATGCTCATTCAAATTCTTATATCTTCTGAAAGACAATTTCCAATTTTCTGACACGATTGGATTTTTCATAAACCGACACTTGCATTTTTATGATTTTTTTAAATCATTTAACTCATATTATGCATAATTGTCTGATTTTTTATGCAGTTGTTTTAACGCTGTGAATTTCAAAATCAATTATTTTTTCCAACGAAAAGATTCCATCAGGGTTTTTATGTCTTTTGCCAAGTAAACTGCTGCCGGTAAAATGGAATCGTAGTTTGGGCGGGCTTCAAAATAAACTGATCCGACAACAAAATTCCAAACGCTGTCCGTCAGGTAGAATTGAGTCTGCGAAGCTGCATTTCCTGTGACTTCATACAGCATTCCGAATACACGGTTTTTGGAATTCACAAACAATTGCTCGGAAATTGATTCTGCTTTGATAACGTGTTTTTGGGTAAAATTCTGTGCATCGCGCAGGAGCGAGTCCAAATTGTTGACCACCGGTTTGTAAGAGATAAAAATGGCACCTTTTTGCAACGGATAGTAAATCCGGATGTCGTGGTTTGACTCTTTGACAACCAAAGCCGATTTGTTTTTTTGAAACAAATAAGGTTCTTCTATCTCTAAGGTATCGTAATCAGCTACCGGATATTCGAGTGAAAGCTGCGTCTTGGGTTTTGGTAAAACAGGATCTTTGCAAGCAAGCATCAAAAGCAATACAATAAAACTTAATACAAATTTCATTGCAGCTGATTCAAGGTAATTTTAATCTGTTTAATCCGCTTTTTGTCTAAGGCTTCAATGGTAAATTTGAAATTGTCGAAAAGTATAACTTCTCCTTTTTTGGGAAATCTCCCGGATATTTCCAGTAACAATCCCGCTAAAGTTTCCGATTCGCCTTTGGCGTTTTCGAACATTGTTTCATCTTCCAAATTAATCGCTTTATAGAATTCCTGAAGATTGGTTTTACCTTCAAAAATGTAATTATGATCGTCCAATTTTGAATAAATCAAATCTTCATCGTCAAACTCGTCGCTGATGTCGCCTACGATTTGCTCAATGATATCTTCCAACGAAACAATTCCCGAAGTGCCTCCATATTCGTCAACCACGATGGCCAAGTGTATTTTTTTTTCTTGAAATTCTTTGAGCAAATCATCTAACTTTTTGTTTTCCGGAACAAAATAGGGTTGCCTGAGCAAGCTTATCCACTTAAAATCTTTTTTGTCGATGTGTGGTAACAAATCTTTAGAATAAAGCACGCCAACCACGGTGTCTAAATTTTCTTTGTAAACCGGAACACGCGAATACCCGTTTTCTACAATTAGTGGGAGGACTTCGGAAAAACTGGTGCTTTCGTTGAGTGCAAAAACATCAATGCGGGGTTTCATCACCTGCCGCGTATCTGTGTTTCCAAAATTGACAATTCCCTGCAAAATTTTATGTTCTTCTAGGGTCGTTTCTTCATCGGAGGTAAGTTCGAGCGCGTGTGACAAATGATCGACAGAAAAATTGGAAGATTGCTGCTTGAATTTTTTTTCTACAAAAATTGAAAAAGAACGCATTGGCATACTGATGGGTGTCAAAGCGATATTTAAAAACTGTATGATATCAGCCACTTTCAGTGAAAACAAGACAGAATTCCTTGATGCGTATATTTTGGGCAGTATCTCTCCAAAAAACAAGATGATAAATGACACCAAACCAATCTCTAAAGTGAATTTGAGCCACGGTTCGAGATTCGCAAAAATCAAATTGGTGATTTGAACGGAAATTACTACAATGGCTATGTTTATGAAATTATTGACGACAAGGATGGTAGCCAATAGCTTTTTGGGGCGCTCCAACAATGTCATAATCAACAACTTTTTACGTTGCTTTTCAATTTCTTCAATATCTTTTTTGGTCAGTGAAAACATTGCTATTTCAGATCCGGACACAAGCGCGGAAGCCATCAGTAACAACAAAAGAAGGATGATATTGATTGTCAAATCGCTGTTGGTCATGCCAATAACAAGAAACGGAATACGCGCAGTATCGGGATCCAAGGGCTGGGTTTTAGTTAGACATCAAAAGGGTAAATCGTCGGAATCAGAATCATTATCTGTCGGGGCAATCGGTGGTTTTTCAACCGGAGTGGGTGATTGAGGTTGTGAAATACCCGTATTTTTATCTTCTTTTTTGTTACTCAAAAAAGTAAAGTCGCTTGCTTGAATCTCTGTACTGTAGCGGGTTTGCCCGTCTTCTCCTTTCCATTGGCGAGTTTTGATGCGGCCTTCCACATAAATCAAATCGCCTTTGACCAAATATTTTTGACAAATTTCTGCTCCTTTATTTCTCACGACAATATTATGCCACTCGGTCAAGGTCACGCGCTCGCCATCCTTGTTGGTGTAAGATTCGTTGGTAGCAATCGGAAACCGCCCGATGCAATTGCCACCGTCAAAATAATGTAACTTTACTTCATCGCCCAAATGCCCGATTAGCATGACTTTATTGAGTGTACCACTCATTGCTTCAATATTATTGGTTTTTTCAAAGATAAAAAAATATGAGATTAAAATTCAAAGGTATTGATAAATTTTTCAATTGGCACCGGCACCGGATATTCCCGAATATTGTAAACTGATATTTGATTTTCAGATGCCAAATCGGTTTGAACGAGCCAAAAATTTATGTGCAATTTTTGATGCGTCAATTGGTGTTGCCAAGGCAACTTGTTGGCCAACCGAATGGAAACCTCAAGACCTTTCAATAATTTATGCGATTTGATTTGTGCTGCAGAAGCCGGTTTGCCCGTGGTTTCAATCAGTGGAAATTGATAGAGGTGTTTCCAAATATCATGGCCATTTCGTTTTTCTAAGGTCACCTTTTGCTTGTCTTCAGAAAACATCACCAGATAATTAAAAAATCTATTCCGGGTAGCTTTCATTTTTAACTTCACTGGGAGCTCTTCCACCTTTCCGGTTTGAAAAGCAGCACAATGTGTTTGAAAAGGGCAAAGGAGACATTCGGGTTGTTGCGGCTTGCAAAGAAGCGAGCCAAACTCCATGATGCCTTGGTTGAAATCTGCCGGAGAATCGGTTTGACAGATAAGTTGATTAGCCAATTCGGAGAATATTTTCTTTCCGGCAAGTGTGTTGATGGGCGTTTCTATACCAAACACGCGCGACAAAAACCTGAACACATTGCCATCGAGCACCGCTGTTTTTTCATCAAAACAAATAGAAGCAATGGCAGCTGCCGTATAATCACCAATTCCTTTTAGCTTTTTGAGCTCAACAAATGTTTCGGGAAATTTACCATTCAACTCACTGGCAACAAACTTGGCAGTATGATGAAGATTGCGGGCACGGGAGTAGTAACCCAAACCCTGCCAGAGTTTTAACACTTCTTGTTCGGAAGCTTCTGCCAGAAGCTCTACGGCCGGGAAAGCATCCATGAACCTTTGATAGTATGGCAATCCCTGAGCGATACGTGTTTGCTGAAGGATAACTTCGGAAATCCAAATAGAGTATGGATGGTTTGTTTTTCTCCACGGTAAATCGCGTTTATTTTCTAAATACCACGCTATCAATTGTTGCGAAATTTTTCTTTTCATAAAGTGTTACAAAACTAATGTATTGATTTATTAAATTTTAATGACTTAACATTTTTCTATTTCTTATTAATTGTCATATATTTGCAAGCCAAAATTTTAAAACAATCTTTAAATATTTTTAACAATGACAAAAGCAGATATCGTATCAAAAATTTCTGAAAAGCTTGGTCTCGAAAAAAATGACGTTCAAGCAGTTGTGGAATCACTCATGCAAGAAGTAAAAACTTCGCTAGAAGACGGTGAAAACGTTTATTTAAGAGGCTTTGGTAGCTTCATCATCAAAACCAGAGCAGAAAAGTTAGGCAGAAACATCTCCAAAAACACCACTGTTAAAATTCCGGCACACAACATTCCGTCTTTCAAACCTGCCAAAATATTTGTGGAAGGTGTGAAAGCAAGCGTAAAAGTAATTTAATATTTATCAACCCTTAACCTGAGAGAAAATGCCAAGTGGTAAAAAAAGGAAACGACATAAAGTAGCAACGCACAAGCGCAAAAAACGCGCAAGAGCCAATCGTCACAAAAAGAAGAAGTAGATTAATCTACTTCTTCTTAATCCCCACGTTCTTTGAAAATGAAACTTATCGTGTTTAGAAATTTTCTGTTGCGATAGGCTTCAACAGGTAAAAATCCTGTGTAAATTATTGTTTAATCCATCTGTATAAGAAATTGTATGGATAAAAAACTCCCTTAGAGTGAACAAAGAATTAATCATCAGATCAAGTTCCTCTGAAGTTGTTTTCGCCTTGTTAAAAGATGGAAAACTAACAGAATTATACAAAGAGAAAGACCACAACAAATTTTCGGTAGGCGACATCATGTTGGCCAAAATCCGTAAACCTGTTCCTGGGCTAAACGCCGCTTTTGTTAATGTAGGTTATGAAAAAGATGCTTTTTTGCATTACCATGACTTAGGTCCCAAAATCACCTCTTTGTTGAAATTCGTAAAACGTGTAAGCACAGGTAAACTGAGAGATTATGCATTGAAGAATTTTCAGTTTGATCCGGAAATCGACAAAGACGGAAGCATCGCAGATGCCTTGCATCCCAATCAATCGTTGCTGGTGCAAATCGTGAAAGAACCCATCTCTACCAAAGGCCCCCGCATCAGTTCAGAGCTGTCCTTAGCCGGCAGGTTTTTGGTGTTAGTCCCTTTCTCAGACCGAATTTCTATTTCCCAAAAAATAGAAAACAAAACTGAAAAAAGCCGACTCAAAAAATTAATGGAAACCATCAAACCAAAAGGGTTTGGTGTCATCATCCGAACCGTAGCCGAAGGCAAAACAATTTCAGAACTCGAACAAGACTTGCAGTCACTCTACAATCGTTGGGTGGCCATGTGCAAGAAAATCCAGAAAGCACCTCTCCCCTCCAAAGTTCTCAGCGAACTCAATCGAGCCTCTTCTATTTTGAGAGACTTGTTTGACGATTCGTTCTCGGGAATTTATGTAGATGACGAAACACTTTTCTTGGAAATTAAAGATTATGTGCATCAAATTGCACCCGAAAAAACTTCAATCATAAAATTGTATCAATCTCCTCAACAGCCCATCTTCGAGCACTTTGGCATCGAAAGGCAAATAAAAACTTCATTTGGCAAAACCATCTCGATGAGCAAAGGCGCTTATCTTGTCATCGAACACACAGAAGCCCTTCACGTCATCGATGTGAACAGTGGCAACCGTTCCAATAAAGCCAAAAACCAAGAAGACACCGCGCTGGAAGTCAACTTGATTGCTGCTACCGAGATAGCACGCCAACTCAGACTCCGCGATATGGGCGGCATCATTGTCATTGACTTTATAGACATGAACCGCATCGAACACCGCAAAACCTTGTTTGACCACCTTCGTGAAGAAATGAGAGATGACAAAGCCAAACACAAAATACTCCCACCGAGTAAATTTGGTTTGATACAAATTACCAGGCAACGCGTACGTCCGGAAATGAACATAGAAACTTTGGAAGAGAACCCTTCACCAAACGGGCTTGTCGAACCTCCTATCGTTCTAATCAACAAAATTTCGGATCGCATAGAAAAAATTGTCAGGGAAAATAAGCGAGTTACGATTTCAGCTCACCCTTTTATCGCCGCTTACTTGACCAACGGTTTCCCATCCATCAGAACAAAATGGTTCTTGGATTACAAAAAATGGGTAAAAATCCTACCCCAAGATGCTTACACGTACTTAGAATACCGTTTCCACGATCAAGACGGAAACCTCATTCAGTAAACTTAAAAGCGGCTTCTCAAAAAGCCGCTTTTTTTATACCCTTTTTTTAGTAAATTTGCCTATATGATGTCTAAAAAATGTAAGTATGCTGTCAAAGCGCTCATTGCCTTAGCCGAGCATTATGAGCAAGGAAACCTGTTTACTGCCGATATATCAAAGGCTCAAAACATCCCGAAAAAATTCTTGGAGCAAATCCTACTCGAACTCAAGCATGCAGGTTATTTGGGCAGCAAACAAGGTTACGGCGGAGGTTACTACATGAAAAAAAATCCTGCCGAAATCACTGTGGCTGATATTTATCGCCTCTTCGACGGCAATATTGCCCTGCTTCCCTGCGTCTCCCTTTTGCGTTATGAAAGTTGTGATGATTGCTTGGACGAAACCACTTGTGCACTCAAGAGAGAGTTCGCCAAAATCCGCGAACAAACCCGTTTAATCATGGTCAACACGACCATTCAATCATTTTTAACACCTGAAGAATAAAAAAAATTAATATTATACTCTACATATTCGATAGAATTTATAAATTTGTCGCAAAATAAGAATGTGAAGTCGCAAATTTTTTTTAGTTTTAATTTTTTCAATCTTATGTGCTGTTGCATGTGACGTTGGGCATTTCCAATTTCTCTGTGAAGGAATGATTTGCGTTTTCAAAACACCTTTGTCGGCCTGAAAAAATAAAACTATTGACTTTTAAATTCAAAAAATGTTATTAAAAATAAAATCTATCTCTACTCTTTTGGTGTTTTTCATTGCTCTCTCATCTTTAGCACAAGAAAAAAACCAAGACCTGCTTAACCTCTTATTAAAAAAAGGAATAATTTCTCAAACAGAAGCCGATTCACTGTTGAAAGAAAGTAATCAATTGGTTTCTAAAAGTTCCGGTGATAAAGAATTTAAAATTGCGCTGGAATTCAGGCCCAGAACCGAATACAGAAACGGATACAGAAGAATTCGAACTGCAGACACCGAAGCTGCTTTTTTTACCAATCAACGTAGCCGGTTGTACTTGAACTACAAAATGAAAAACTTTATTTTTCATACATCCATACAAGACATACGTGTTTGGGGTGAGCAAGACCCACGCTCAACTGACGGGAGCCTTCAAATATTTGAAGCTTATGTAGAACCAACTATTACCAAAAATCTCGGTATTCGTGTAGGAAGGCAAAAAATCATGTATGACAATCAACGTTTGTTTGCACAAAATAATTGGCGGCAAAATGGTGGTGCGCACGATGCTGTCAGGCTCATCTACAAAAACAAAAAACTGGAAGGAGACTTGATCGCAGCTTTTAATCAAGAAAAAGGTGCACAAAACCGTTTTTTTGAAATCGATTTTTCACCTGAAGAATTCAACAACTACAAATATTTGTTTGCCAATTTTCTCAAATACAATGCAACGGATAAGTTAACCCTCACTGGAATTAATGTGGCAGATGGTTTTCAAGACCCCGAAAACACCAAAACCAATCATGCCCGGTTTACAAGCGGCGGAAGAATTGAATATACCGATGGTGATTTTTATTACACCTTAGCCGGGTACTTTCAGTACGGGCGTACTCCGGTTGGACAAAGTTTAAGCGCATTCTATTTTCAGCCGGAAATAAAATACACCCCTTCAAAACGCTGGACTTTTAGATTGGGAGCGGAAATTTTCAGTGGGGACAACGACGAAAAACAGAGTGCTACATCCAAATCCTTTGAACCGTTATACGGCGTAAATCATAGATTCCTCGGGTCTATGGACTTTTTCACCCGATTTCCAAATGACCTGAACAACACGGGATTGATCGCGCCTTATTTATTCAACTTTTACAAAGTCAATGAAAAACTGACACTTCGTTCGGATTATCATCTTTTCTATTCGTCCAATAATTTCATTCCGGCAGGTGAAACCCAATCGCAAGATAAATTTTTAGGCTTTGAAAATGATTTGTTGATACGGTTTAATCCCAATAAATACACCGAAATAGATTTGGGATATTCCTATGCTTTCATAACCCGGTCAATGGAACGGATACAAAACAGAATATCACCCAATGCTTACCAAGATTGGGCTTTTGTAATGGTTACTTTCAAACCCGAACTGTTCAATTGGAAAAATTGATTTTTAAAAATGAATAAATGAAACTCATAAAAAACATATCGCTGCCTATCCTCTTTTTGCTGCTTTTATCCGCTTGCAACAACCAAAAAAAATCGGAAAACAATGCCACCGGGAAAATTGAAGGAAAAATAACCCTTTCCGGAGCTTTCGCACTCTACCCGCTGGCAAACGTATGGGCCGAAGAATTCAGAAAAGAATACCCGGATGTCAAGTTCAACATCTCCGCCGGCGGAGCCGGAAAAGGCATGGTCGATGTACTGGCAGGCGCTTCCGATTTGGCTCTGTATTCTAAAGACATAAGCCCGGTTGAAGTTAAAAAAGGAGCTTATGGCTTCGCCGTGACCAAAGATGCCGTTATACCAACCATCAGTAGCCAAAACCCAATCATAGGCCAAATCAAAAAAAAAGGCTTGAAACAGGAAACTTTGGCTTCCTACTTCTTGAAAGACGGCAAAAAAGTTTGGAAAAACACCAAAAATGAAGTGAATGTATATACCCGTTCAGACGCTTCCGGCGCCGCAGAAGTATGGGTGAAATACTTGGGCGGGAAAGCCCAAGAAGAACTCAAAGGTATCGGGGTTTTTGGCGATCCGGGTTTGGCCGAAGCTGTCAAAAACGACCCGAAAGGAATCGGATTCAACAACGTTATTTATGTGTATGATTTGAATTCGGGTGAAAAATATCCGGGCGTAGATGTTGCCCCGATTGACATCAACAGCAACGGGACAATCGATCCGGATGAAAATTTTTACCACAACTTAGGCGAAATCACCAAAGCCATAGCCGACGGCAGATACCCCTCGCCTCCGGCACGCGAATTGTTTTTGGTATCCAAAGGCAAGCCACAGTCCAAAGTTGTCAAAATATTTTTGAATTGGGTGCTCACCAAAGGCCGGGCTTTTGTGGTGCCGAATGGATACATTCTACTCGAAGATGCTAAAATAGCAGATGAAATTAAAAAACTATAAAATGTCAATTGCCCTCCGAAAACCTATCGAACTTTTCAGAAAAACGTGGATGCAAATCGCGTTGTCCATCATTTTGATATTGCCATTGGCCATTGGGTTTTCCTTGCTGTACAAGGCTTGGCCCCTCTTGAATCCGGATGATTTAGGCAAGCTTTTATTCGGCTCGGTTTGGTCGCCTTCCCAAGGCAATTTCGGCCTATTCCCGTTCATCAGCAGTTCAGTTTTTGTCGCCGGAGTCGGGCTCATCATCATGATTCCGGTTTGCCTTTCCTCCGCGATTTACATCACCCAATTTGCGCCGAGATGGATTTCCCGGATTTTGAGGGCTGCCATCGATATTTTAGCAGGTATGCCCTCCGTAATCTTTGGTTTGTGGGGCGTGATTACCATCGTGCCGATTGTTGGAAATTGGGCCAAACAACAAGGTGCGCAAAACCCGACAGGATATTCAATATTGGCTGCCGGTATTGTGGTCTCCATTTCCGTGATGCCTTATGTGCTCAATATGTTGTTGGAATTGTTTGAGTCGGTTACCTCCGAACTCAAAGAAACGGCGCTTTCGCTCGGAGCAAGCCATTGGCAAGCCATCAAAGATGTGTTTCTCAAAAAACTCAAACCCGGCATCATTGCTTCATTCACTTTGGGAATGAGTAAATCTTTTGGCGAAACCATCGCTGTGCTGATGGTTGTCGGAAATGTAGTGCAAATCCCCAGTAGTATTTTTGATGCCGGCTATCCGCTGCCGGCTTTATTAGCAAACAACTATGGCGAAATGATGTCGATTCCCATGTATGATGCCGCCCTGATGCTGTCGGCTTTGATACTGCTTTTGATTGTGGTGTTTTTCAACTACCTGTCCCATAAAGTCATTAGGCATTATCAAGCGAAGGCGTGATTGAAAATTATTAAAAAACTAATCCTATGAAGAATAGCAAAGTCGAAACAATTACTTGGGCGTTTCCCCAACGAAGTCTATTTCATAGCCTTGTTGGAGCCGGGCTATCCGTTCCAATCTTTTTTTATTCAAAAAAAGGATTTCCACTCCTATCCCTAACCCAAAAGACTCCCTAAAAACAGCAATTACACATTCAAAAAAATATCTCGCTGAATATTAATTAAAAAATAAAAATCATGGCACATCTAAGATTGGGCGATCTCGCCCCCGATTTTGAAGCAGTAACTACCCAAGGCAAAATCTGCTTCCACGAATGGCTCGGCAACGCCTGGGGCGTGTTGTTTTCACATCCAGCCGATTTCACGCCTGTTTGCACCACCGAATTAGGCACCGTCGCCAAATTCAAAACCGAATTTGACAAACGCAATGTGAAAGTTATCGCACTGAGCGTTGACCCGCTCGCAGATCACAAAAACTGGATCAAAGACATTGAAGAGACCCAAGAAACGACGGTCAATTTTCCCATCATCGCCGACGAAGACAAAAAAGTGGCCACATTGTATGACATGATTCATCCGAATGCGTTGGAAAAAGCAACTGTCCGCTCGGTCTTTATCATCGGCCCGGATAAAAAAATCAAATTGACTCTCACCTATCCCGCCTCTACCGGGCGCAATTTCTACGAACTCATCCGCGTGATTGACAGTTTGCAACTGACAGCAAACCACCAGTTGGCAACACCTGCTAATTGGGAAAAAGGGGACGATGTAGTGATTGTCCCATCAGTTAGTGACGAAGAAGCCGAAAAAAGATTCCCCGGATTCAGAAAAGTAAAACCCTATCTGCGTTTGACAAAAGCTCCGGTGACAAAATAGATTGGAAATTCAAGATAAAATAATGCGCATCAATAAATATCAAACAGAAAACATTGTCAAAATTGTTTTAGGCATCGTCACTTTACTTATCGTGGTGGTCTTGTTCAGCATCATCGCCGGGATTTTCATCAAAGGAATACCCGCGCTTTCGTGGGACATCGTCAGCCAGATTCCGAAAGGCGGTTATTATTTTGGCAAAGAAGGCGGTATTCTAAACGCCATCATCGGATCTTTGTATCTGGCCGTTGGTGCCTCCTTGATTGCCTGTATCATCAGCATACCTGTTGCTTTATTCATTCATACCTACCTGTTCCAGTTCCCAAAAATTCAGAAACGGATCCGCTTGTGGTTGGATGTATTGTGGGGTGTGCCGCCGATTGTCTATGGCGCGTTCGGTTTCAACCTAATGTTGTTGATGGGCTGGCCAACTTCGCTTTTGGCAGCCATCATCACGGTTTCCTTGTTGATAAGCCCCGTGATGATTCGGGCCATGGACGAAACCCTCCAACACGTATCTAAAGACTTGTTTGAATCTGCACTCTCGTTGGGGTTTTATAAAGGTGAAATCGGATTCCGGTTTCTGTTTAAGCAAGCAATACCGGGCATTACCACTGCTTTTTTGATGGCATTGGGCAAGGGCATCGGCGACACGGCATCCGTACTTTTCACCGCCGGTTATACGGATTACATTCCGGAAAGCCTGACAGAGCCTGCCGCCACTTTACCTTTGGCCGTTTTCTTCCAACTCAGCTCACCAATCCCTGAAGTAAAAGCTCGCGCCTACGCGGCAGCTACTGTACTGACCATCATCATATTGGTAATCAGTATTTCATCTCGAATTATCAGTAAAAAACTGTCTAAAAATCGCACTACATGAGTACAAAAACAGTAGATTTAGCATCTAAAACACAAATAGATTCGCGCAAAATCATGACTAAAAATAGTTCTAAATCTATATTGAGCGTGCAGTCGCTCAACCTTTGGCACGGGAAACAGCAGACATTAAAAAACATCCATCTGAACATTCCGGAAAAAGGCATCACGGTATTGTTAGGACCGTCAGGTTGTGGGAAAACAACCCTTCTGAAAACCTTTAACCGGCTGACCGACATTTACCCAGACATCCGGACTGAGGGGGCTGTCTTGTTTAAAGGCCAAGATATTTTGAACAAAAAAACAGATGTTTACAGCCTACGCCAACAAATGGGCTTGCTTTCGCAACGACCGCATCCACTACCGGGAAGCATTGCTGACAATATACGGTATGCCTTAAAACTTAAAGGCATTTCCAACAAAACCGAGCAAAATCACCGCATCGAATTTTTCCTACAAAAAGTAGCACTTTGGGAAGAAGTGAAAGACCGTCTCAAAAGTTCATCAGGCAGTTTATCCATCGGCCAGCAACAAAGATTGTGTTTGGCAAGAGGATTGGCTATTGAACCCAAAGTAATTTTGGCCGACGAGCCCACTTCAGCACTCGACCCTATTTCGAGCAGAAAGATCGAAGAACAGTTCAAAGAATTAAGCCAAGAATACTCGATTGTGTTGGTTACCCATATTCTGCGCCAAGCCAAACGATTGGCCGACTACGTGGCATTTATGTATTTCGGGGAAATCATCGAACAGGGTTTACCTGGCGAACTCTTTGAAAACCCTCAGACAGACACCTTAAAAGAATATCTGTCCGTGGGGCATTAAGCAGGTTAAAACTGTATTTTCTTCGTGATTTTATTGCCGCCTTCCAACCCGATTTTAGCAATCAAGAGTTGATTGGATTTTTGTATAGGCAAGATTATTTCATTTAAATCGATACCTGATTTATAAAATAATTTTCGTCCGGTAATGTCATAAACCGCAACAACCAAAATAGATTCGTTGACTGATTTGATTGTCAGTTGGTTTCCAGTAGAAAAAATCTGAACAGCCGATTCATCTGAAACAAAATCAACTGCACTCAAAGTTTTATTTGGGAAGCTTATCACAAATCGATCGTTGAAAGTACCTTTTTCAGTTGTAAAAGTATAGTCCGATTCTTTGAGCAGTTGTGTTGTACCCATCAATTTATCTTCCAAGACAACATCTTGATCCCCAAACAAACCATCCAAATCGGCGATAGAAATGGTGAAAGTTCCGGCTATGGTTGATTTATAACCCAATGGGATTATGTCTTTGTTGTCAAAAGGCATTGCTTTAGCCTGTATGGAAAGCCACTGGTCTTGCAACAAACTATAGAATGAGATTACATTTTCGAAACCATCCAAAAATAAACCGTCAAATAATCGGTCGAAACCGTTGGTAGCCGCATCGGCGTAGCCAACCAAAGTTTGGCTAAACGCACCTTGATCGTTGGTCAAGTTGAGCCATAACCTGCTTTTTGAAGCGGCTTGTGTGGCTGTGTCCGCCGTGGCAAGTTCTACCGTAGCCCGCGATTGGTTGGCGGCAAAAAACTGCGCATTTTGATTGGCGGTGGCGACCCGCATGCTGTTGTTGAAAACAAGATTTGCACTGGCGCCAAGCCCATCTTTTAAATCTACAAAAAAGCCCTGTCCGGATGCAATTTTGCCGGTAGGAGGAGTTGGGTTTCCGCTTGTCCCAACACCACCCATCAGGGTGTAAACCGCATAGTCGTTGGCGTGGTATATATTAGTTGAAATCGGCGTGTTGTGTGTCCAGAAATAAAGCGCACCATTCAACACTGTGGCATTCGCGTTGATAAATGCATCGGCATCAACGGCAGACGGATAGGGGTTGCCTATCAGGGCGAAATTTCCGGTTGTTGCTGCATTCAAAGGAATATTGACATTGATAACACCATTGTTTGGTGTGCCGGAAAAAGTAGCTTGGAACAGGCTTGGAACAGAACTGCTATAAGGCTGAGGCGACCTGATGATATAACCAACGCCGGGAGCCATGACGGAAGTCCCGTTCATCTCAGTTTTCCAATTTTGGATAGCGGTGTCAAAAGAAAAATATTTATCCTTTAGTGTGTTGGTTGACAGGTTAAAAAGTGTCTGCCCGGAGACAGGCGAGGACCAATAAGTAAAATCGAATTTGGTGACCGGCGTTGTGTTTCTTTCAACGGTTATGTTTCCCGTGTTGACTGCGTTGTCGTCTATTTGTGCTAAGCTACCGGAATCTGTTATGATCAAGCCTGCACTTGGTTTTACCTCTATGCCATAATTTACCTTTACTAGACTGTTTGGAGCTATGGCAAGTGTTTTGTTGGAAGTTATTTTTAACTCGCAAGCCTCGAAATCGCCGTTTGTAGCGGTATCATAATTTTCGTTGAGAATTACTTTCTTGTTGATCGTAGGCAAACCGCTATTCCAGCCGGAATTTGTCCAAGTGGTTGTATTCGAACACAAAGGTGGAGGTCCAAATTCATCTGCACCCATATCAGGTGTTGCCAAACTTCTAGACTGATTATCGATATCCATAGAAACAGAACTTATGAGAGTGCCAATGTTATCAAGACTGTCGTTGCTCCCATTCAAAAGATGCAAGTCATTTGAAGAAATAAAAACCGGATTTATTGAAACTGAATTTTGATCTTTGGTGCTTACAGCTTGCCAACTTGACAAAGTTGACTTTATATTTAAAGGTGTAGTAAAATGACTTCCCCAACTTCCTATGTGTTGATTTGACACATAATTATTAAAATCTAAGCCAGTGAAATTGTTAGGATTGGTAACATTAGAATAAATCGCAAATCTAATTGCTCCCGAAGTCTGAGCATTGACCAAAATATTGTTTCGAATATCCAATTGATTTGATGCTGAAACATCAATAAAAAGTGCGGCAGAAATTCCCAAATTCTGACTAGTAACCAATTTAACCGTATTATGATAAATTTTATAATTACTACCTGAAAATATACCGATACCAAAACCGTTTTCATTAACGCCACCACTTCCAGGCGCACGAACATCCAAAACAAAGTTGTTGAACACCGAAATATTTGCATTAGAAGATTTTGATGAAAGTCTAATTCCTGAAATCCCGTTTCCGTTCGTTTGAATTACGTTTAAAATTTTATTCATACTTATAATCCCCTGAGTAGAATTCTCATCTATATAAATCGCACCATATAAATTAGGGGTATGAAAATTAGAAACCAAAACACCATCGATTGTATTATTGTCTATTGTGAAAGAATCTGTGTTTTTAATATAAATACCTAAAACAGCTTTCTCAGTATCTAAATTGCTTCCAATACTGTTTTGAATCACCTGAACGTTACTTGATCTATTAGTTCCTGAATTTATATATACCCCTTGTTTAATATTTTCAAAATCATTGTTTTCCAACAAAATATTAGAATTTGCCGCACTTGCATCTTCAATATTCAATTCAGGTGATGTATTATTTCCGGAATATATTCCGATGTTTGGAACAAAATCACCATTTCTAAAACCTTGTTTTAAAAGCGTGTTTTTTACTGTAATATTTTGAGATGCATTAGTTCCCGAGCTTGCAATCCAGACTACAGAACGAGCTACATAACTTACCGAGTTATTATTTCGGATTATTAAATCTTTTGAATTACCACCAACATTATTGCTTCCGTTTATGGAAATATTATCGGCTCCTAAAAATTTAAAAACCGCAGGAATGCCCGTAAATGTATTAATATCATTAGCTTGAATGACAACTGTTTTCCCCGCATTGGGTCGTATGGTCAAGAGATTTGTGGCACTTGTCCCAGTAAATTGATTGATTGTAATCGGAAATGATTCATTCGTACTATAGTTTGAATCATCCAAGAGATAATTGACGGCACATTTTACGCCCAATTTATTGACGGCTTCCACGGCATTGGTTAAACTATTAAACGGCAAGCCGTTTGCAACCCCGACAATAAAATCTCCACACAATCTAGCATATCCATTCACTTTGAGCGTGTTGGCATCAATTTGCCATTCGCTGCCTTTACCTAATGTTCCACTATCATAACCGTAAAAACGAACTCGCAAAGTTTGCCTATCATTCACAAAAATATTTAAGGGAAGTGTCTCGGAAATTCCATTGGGGTCTGTTGGTTGATTCGTAACCAAATCCGTAAAAGTAAAAAAATTGTCGGTTGAATATCGAATGGTATATTTTCTAGGCCCCATATTACGACTACCCGATGCTCTGTCAATTCTCCGATGTGTCAAAGTAAGATTGTTTATATAGAGTGCCTCCCCAGCTGTCGGTTTGATAGAAATCTGGTAATAATCGGTATTCTGAGACAAGTTTCTATTGGTAGTCCAATGATTTGCAGAAACACCCGTAGTGCTGAATCCGACATTTCTCAATCCAACACTTGTGAATGCTCCGGCATTTACCTCCGGTTGCAGATTCACCGGATTGCCATTGTTAGTCAAAGCCCACGAAGCCAAATCTATTTGGGCTTGACTGAAAGAAAAAGTAAAAAAAAATAAGAACGTTAGTTTCTTGAAAGACTGTAAAAAAGTAAATTTGGGCATGGGCTTTAATTTTAAATGGCCGCTCATTTTCCGTATTTTACTGAGCGGTCTTTATTTTAAAGCTGCAAAGTTAGTTTTTGCTATCTATATATCTGATTAAGTAGCAGTCACCCTAATCACCGTTCATCGATTTTTTCGAGCATTTCATCGAAAATATTGTTAAACTTTCAGTTTCGATTGTATTCAGCCTAAAATTTCAGGGAAATCCCACCCAAAACGTTGATGCCCGCCTGCGGGTAGAACCCGGAGAAAAAACCGGTTTCCGTGCCGCTCGTTTTGTCCGGGTTTTCGAAGTTGAATGTGCCCCAAAAACCGTTCGAAACATATTGCCTGTCAAAGAGGTTGTTCACCAAGAAAGTGAAGGTGATATCCTTGAAAAACTCCCGTGCGCCTAAACTGTAACGCACAGACAAATCGCTGACAAAATAACTGCCTAATTTGGAAGAGGAATGATCCAAATTGCCCATGTACTGTTCGTCCACATATTTAGACAAAAAACTGATTTCTACACTTGGGATGGGCAAAAAAGTAATTGTGTTGTTCAGCACGATTTCCGGTGAAAAAGGCAGGTGGGTCGTCCCCAAATCGATGGTTTCGCCGTCGAGCGAGGCTTTAAAATTCCTGTTCTTGTTGGAACTAAAGGCAGCGTTGGGCGACCAAACCCATCGGTTGCCGAGCATGAGCGTTGCTTCGGCTTCCACCCCGATTCGATAGCTTTTGCCGCTGTTTTGCCGGATGGGGTTGCCCACATCGTCCAAAGCGCCGGTGAGCACCAATTGGTTGCTGTAATCCATCCAATAGACATTCAGGCTGATGGATTTTTTGGCATCATTGTACCGCCAACCGGCTTCGTAATCATCGAGCGATTCGGGTTCGGGGCTGCCGTTTTCAAAATCGGTGCGGTTCGGCTCGCGATGTGCTTTGGCATAAGACGCGTACAAATTGCTTTTCTCATTCATTTGATAGGACAACCCGCCTTTGGGATTGAAAAAGGCGAAAAAATCTTTAACCCCCAAATCGACAAAGCCCAAGTCTTCTCCCCGGATAGAATAATCTACATAACGCAATTGCAGGTCGCCATAGATTGATAATTTCTCTGACAGTTGGTAATTGGCTTTCGCGTAGATATTCGCATCGGTTTTGTTGCCCACGTTAAAATACAATTCCTGCCCGGATTTGCTTCCGCCGATGTTGGCAAAAACCAATTTGCCGAAATGCTCGCCGTCATACTGATTCCAAGCTCCGCCCAAATCGAATTCAACCGGGTTTGATTTGTATTTGACGGAAAAAGTGGTTCCATAAAAATCGTTGTCGAGCCATTGGCGTTGGACCAAATCGGTCGAACTGATTAAATTTCCATCCACCAAAACGGGTGTAAACCCATAGGTTGCAAAATCTGCGTCTTCTTTGTATTCTTCAAAAAACCCGCGCCCAAACGTGTAGTGTATTGCCAAGTTTGCAGACCAATTTTCATCCAACTGACGAAAGATATGCAACTGATAATTATCTTGTTTGTAATCGTCCACCTGATTTTCGTAGAAAAAGATGTTTCCCTCGTCATCCGAATACATCCCGGCGGGATTGAATCTTCTGTTGGTTTTCAAGGTTTCTTTGTCGATGCCGAACCAAGCCTGATAGGTCACTTCCGAACCGCCGAAAGCAATGGCTTTGATTTGGGTTTTGCCATCGAAATAAGCAGCGGATAAATAATAGGATTTCAAATCGGAAGTAGCTCGATCGATGTATCCGTTTGACTTGATAATCGAGCCTCTGCCGTTAAATTCAAAATGATCGTTGAGGATGCCGGTACTGAATTTGGCGGTTGCTTTCCGGGTATCGAAGGAGCCGAACGAACCGGACACTTCGGCATAAGGCCTTGTACTAACGGCATCGGAAAGGAAGTTGATGCTCGCCCCGAAAGCTCCCGCGCCGTTGGTCGAAGTTCCCACGCCGCGTTGGATTTGTACGTTTTCTACCGAAGAAACAAAATCGGGAATATCGACCCAAAAAGTAGCCTGCGATTCGGCATCGTTGTACGGAACGCCATTGATGGTGACGTTGACACGCGTGGCATCCGAGCCGCGGACGCGCAAGCCCGTGTAGCCCACGCCCGAGCCGTTGTCGCTGGTGCTGACTACCGCGGTTTGGTTGTTCAGTAAAATGGGGATGTCTTGCCCGAGGTTGCGTTTCCCTAACGCTTCTTTGCCGATGTTGACAAATGTCATCGGGTCTTTACTGCCGGCACGTGTGGACGAAACCATGACCTCCTGAAGTTCAATATCGATGTTTTCGAAGACGGCATTCAAAACCAAATCTTCGCTAAGGGCAACCGTTTCTGTTTTTTTATTACCCAAATAACTGAGAATGAGGGTGTAGTTCCCTTGCGGAAGTTGCAACACGAATTGCCCTTTTTCATCGGTAAACGTGGCATAAGCCGTGTTTTGCACAAGAATGTTGGCGTTGCCTAACGGACTGAGATTTCTGTCTAAGACCGTACCTGAAAGTCTGAAAGTCTGCGCGCTGGCGATGCTGACAAAGCAAGTGAAAAAAAGTAAGCAGCTTATAACCAAAAGGTTTTGGAAGCTGAGGCTAAACCTCACGGGTTTTAAAAACCTGTGAGGTTTGGTAAATGTGGAATAAAAGATTTTCATCCGTAAAAAAATATTTACGAATAAAAGGGGTCATTATTCTATGGTTTATATTAATTTTTTTGTCCGTATCGAGCCGGACTTGTTTTCCTTGGCAGCATTACCTGCCCAGGTTCGATGGGTATAATCTCAGCTTAGACCGACGTTGTCGGGTTTAGCACCCCTTTGAGACGGGGCAAAGATACAAGTGTTTGGATGATTTTGCAATAAAAACCATTATTTTTTGTTTGCCATAAAGTTTCCCTACTTTTAAACATGCAATCAACCCGGTTCCGCATAACGCTCAAAGTCCTGTTAGGCTATCTCGCGTTGGCTGTTTTGGCCATCGCGGCGGGTTGGTACTTGTATGGCGAAATCGCACGGTATTTGTCTTTGCAAAGGGAATCTTTGTCCAATCAGAGCAAGGTATTCAGGGTAAGCGAGTTGCTGTCCGAGCTTTATCAGAACGAAAGTTACGCGCGGGTGGCTGTGCGGTCGGAACAGCGGGAAAACTTTGAAGTTTTCCTGATTCAAAATGAAAAATTGATTGAAAAAATCGACTCGCTGAAAGAGATTATTCCTGTCGCAAAACAGATTGCACTCATCGACAGCACAAAAATCTTACTCCAAAAAAAGGCAGACAACTACCACGAATTGCGCGCCATCTTCACCAACAACAATACCGATGCTTATTTGAAAACAGCGATTGAAAAACTATCGAACATCGAAACAGTTTTGGGTAAAGTAAATATAGAAGATTTTCGCAAAAATCCTGAAATATTGTCTCCCCGCGAGCGGGCGCTGATGAGTGAAATCGTGAATTTGCTCAACAAAAACCGGCCGGAAAAAGAAAACCGAAAACTCGATGAGCAAACCATCGATTCCATCGTAGTGACTACCAAACAGCTGCTTTCAAAGGTAAAAGCTGATGCGGCAACCCAACAACGAATTATCGCCGGGGCAGAGAATGCGCTTTGGGAAAACGACAACATCATCTCGCAGCAAATCCGGCAAATTCTGACCAACATCGAGTCGGAAGTATATGAAAACTATACACAATTGGCACAAGAACGGAATCGGCTGCTCAAGAGTAATTCGACCCTGCTCCTGCTGGCTTCCATTGCAGGAATATTGATTGCCCTGTTGTTTTCCTTCCTGATTTTAAACGATTTTTTCCATAGCCAAAAATTGCGCAAAGAACTGGAAAAAGCAAACGAACTGACTTCCTCATTGCTCAGAAACCGGGAACAACTGCTTTCGACCGTCAGCCACGATTTGCGGTCTCCACTGAGCAGTTTGCTCGGCTACACCGCCATGATTAAACAAACCCAATTGGATAAAAAACAATTGTATTATTTAGAAAACATGGATCAATCGGCTCAATACGTAAACAAATTATCCAACGATTTACTCGATTACGCAAAGTTGGAAAGTCAAAAAATTAAAATTGAACATCGGGTTTTCGTGTTGAAAAATACCATCGAAGAAGTGGTCAATCTTTTCATGAATTCTTTGGATGAAAAACCGATTGGCCTTACAATAGAATTTGACCGTGACTTGAAAGATAATTTGATTGGCGATCCTTTCCGAATCAAACAGATATTAACCAATTTGTTGGGCAACGCGATTAAATTTACCGAGAGCGGCTCCATCAAAGTAAAAACAAGAATCATCGATAGATTCAAAAACATTCAGAAAGTTGCCATTTCCATTCAAGACACCGGCATCGGGATTGAGAAGGAAAGGCAAACCGATATTTTCAAAGAATTCACCCAAGCATCCGAATCTATCGAAAAAAAGTTTGGCGGCGCGGGTTTGGGTCTGGCCATTTCCAAGCGATTGGCGGAATTGATGGGCGGCAGCTTGTCATTAGAAAGTTCGCCTGGTAAGGGAAGTATTTTCACCCTGAAGATTCCGCTGGAAATACCGGACAGGAAGGAAACGATTGCAACTTATTCCCCAAAAACCGGACAACCTTTAAGAATAATTGTCACGGACGATGATGCTGCCATTTTAAGTCTGATTGAAGAAATTTTAAAACAATACCGTGTGAAAGTTTATTGTTTTGGCAAGGTTCAAAAAACCTTGGATTTTATGGAAAAATATCCTTTTGACCTTGCCGTTACCGACATCGAAATGCCCATGCAAACCGGCATTGATTTTCTCAATTTAATCCGTAATAATCCGAAGTACGGATACAAAAACCAACCCGTTATCGCCATCACCGGCAGAACCAAAACTGAAAACGATTCGTTTGTAAAAATGGGTTTCAGTGCGGTCATCAACAAGCCCTTCCTGCCCGAACAACTTTTAGTAACCTTGCAAAAATTCGGTGACATCGGTATTGAGAAAAAAGAAAAACAGGTTCAAGCAGCCTCTTCAAAACTCGAATATGGATTGACTCTGAAACACTTGAACGAAATGCTTCAAAACGATCCGGTTGCCATCAAAAAGGTGATTGACGTTTTCGTGAAAAGCACCCGTGAAAACCTGATCCTTTTAAAAAAAAATAAGGCAGAAAACAATTCTGAGGAGATCAACAAAATCGCGCACCGCATGTTACCGATGTTTCGTCAGTTTGAAGCTCATCAAGCAGTCGTGCTTTTGGAAAAACTCGAACGAGCCGAAAAAATCCAATTTTCGGACAGCGAACTAACTGCACTCGAAGTGGAATGCGGGCATATCACACGAAACCTGACAGCTTCAGAGGCCTAACCGAGTTTGTACAGTTTCAGTTTGTTGTAAAGTGTTTTTCGGCTGATGTTGAGCAAGGTGGCGGTTTTGCTTTTGTTGAAATTAGTTTTTTTCAATGCGTCAAAAATTTGTTCTTTCTCATGGCTTTCTTTGTCAAACAACACAAAATCCGGTTTTCCTGTTTGATTGAGGATAATTTCTTTGGGCAAAACGCCCAGTTGTATGAAATCGCCTTGCGTGAGCAAAACCGCTCGCCTGATGATGTTATGCAGCTCCCGGATATTGCCCGGCCAAAAGTATGATTTAAAAAACGAAAGGACTTCAGGCGAAAAACCGATGACCTCTTTGTTGAGTTGCCGGTTGGCTTTGTCCAAAAAATATTCGGCAAAGGCTACCAAATCTTCTTTTCTTTCCGACAGTTTGGGGATATGGATGGAAAATTCGTTGAGGCGGTGGTATAAATCTTCTCTGAAATCGCCCTTTTTGACGGCTTCTTTCAGGTCTTCATTGGTGGCAACAATCAGCCTGAAATCGACTTCAATTTCGTGGTTGCCTCCTACTGGTTTTATTTTTCGTTCTTGCAAGGCCCGAAGCAGTTGGATTTGGTTTTCATAAGACAGATTTCCGATTTCATCCAAAAACAAGGTGCCGCCGTTGGCCGCTTCAAAATAACCTATTTTGTCTTGTATGGCTCCGGTAAACGAGCCTTTCAAGTGCCCAAAAAGTTCGCTGCCGGCAATTTCTTTCGGGATGGCTCCACAGTCAACCGCTATAAATTTGTTTTTGCTTCGCAGGCTTTTCTCGTGGACGGTTTTGGCAACGACTTCTTTTCCCGTCCCGCTTTCGCCACTGATCAGGATAGACAAATCGGTTGGTGCAACGATGCTGATATACTCGCTTAGTATTTTCGAAGCTTCACTTTGTAGCGGATTGAAAAATTGTATTTTCGAAGCTTCTTTGTTATTGGTCTCGATCAGATTTGCCTTGCCTTCAATCGCTTTGTTGACAATCGTCAGCACTTCGTCTTGATTGAGCGGTTTGGAGATATAATCAAAGGCTCCCTTTTTCATGGCTTCGACTGCCATCGATACTTCGGCATACCCTGTCATGAGAATCACGGGGACATCGGGGCGTATTTTTTTTAAATCGGTCAACAGGAATATCCCGTCCGAATCGGGCAACCGGATGTCTGATATAATTAAATCAAAAGGCTGTTTGATCAATTTTTGCTTGCCTTCATTTGCGGAATGAGCAGTTGCCACCTCAAAGGATTTTTTTGACAAGAAATTTTTCAGCATTTCACAAAACGCAAAATCATCTTCTATGAGGAGAATTTTTGACATAATCGAGTTGACCACTTTTTAACAAAAATACGAAATGCTTCCTTCTAAAACGCTAAAAAAATAAGGAGATTGTTGCCAATCTCCCTAAATACCCAACCAAACTTACCGCTTTTAGATTTGGATCCATTTGCCTTCTTTGTCAGCGTAAAGTGTGGATGTTTCGCCTTGGTTTGATTGTACTTCCAACTTGTAAATTTCTTTTTCATCGACATAAGCTTTTGTCAATTTCCATTCCGGATTATCAGCCGCAAGACTTGAATAAATCGCATCGGGGACTTCACTCAGTTCAATTTCTTTGAATTCTTCTTGCGCCATCAAGATTACCATTTCGTTTTCAATCAAGGGAGAATTTATCGCAAAGGCAGATAAACTTCCGATAACCAATGCCGAAGCAAAAACTAACTTTTTCATGATAAAATAATTTAAGGGTTATTAACTGGATGGTAGAATGAAAATACAATACCAAGAGTCTAAAATCTATTCTAAATTGAATTTATATAATTGATTATCATGCTTTTATATTTTATTTTGCTTTAAATCACATTGAATAAAATTGTATAATACTGTTTATCTTAATCTCTGAATGTGTAATGCGTACACAGTTTCATTGCGCATATTGAGCCGTAAACAGAACAAAAAAGGCGGGCCGAAGCCCACCCTTTTCAAATAGTGTTAGTAGTATGCAAGTAAAAATTTGGGGGAATTAAATAAGCTTAAAGCATTGAAAAAAACTTGTCCAAATCCGGAATTATCACGATTCGGGTTCTTCTGTTTCTGGCTCGGTTATCGTCTGTGTCGTTGCCGACCAAGGGTTTAAAACTTCCTCTACCGGCAATGATTAGTTTGGAAGGATCTACTTTGTATTTGTCTTGAAGCAACCTCACGATGGAAGAAGACCTTTGCACGCTCAAGTCCCAATTGTCACGAACGGAAGACCCCGGTTTGACGGTTTTGTTGTCTGTGTGGCCTTCTACCATCACTTCGGTGCTGGGTTCGGAGTTGATGACATCGGCAAGTTTTTGAAGTAAATCTCCGGCCTTATCACTCACTCTGTAGCTTCCGCTTTTAAACAACATTTTGTCGGAAATGGTAATCATCACCACTGTTTTGTCAATATTGATATCCACATCTTCTTGGTTGGTGTTGTCGGTAATCGATTGTTTGAGGTTATAAGAGACCGCCAAGTTGATAGAATCTTCCAAAGTTTTGGCGTTGCTCAACTCGGTTTGATTTACTTTTTGCAAAGTGGCCTTCATGTGGTCTTTCATTTTTTTTGAAATGACTGCTTTGCTGCCCACTTGCTCTAATTGATTGTCATTAACTTCTTTCAACGAATTGATTTTGGCATTGTACTCGGCTACTCTAGCTTCGATTTTGGCAAATTTGGCTTCGAGTTCTTCTTTTTCTACAGTGGTTTTTTGTAGCTGGCTGCGTGTGTTTTGCAAATCACTTTCTAAAGCAATGTATTTCTTTTTGGAAACACACGACACGAGAAATACCGGGATTAACACGGTCATTAGAATTACTTTTTTCATGGTTAAAAAGGTTTGGATATTAACGGATTAATAGGTTTTTGATAATTATTTTTTAAACCCAATCGTACGGGTCTTGAGAAATTTTTATATCTTCTTTATCTCGGTTGAGAACCCTGTCCATGATGCCATCAAACAAAACGGGTATTTGATTGGCACGTGTCATTTGGCCTTCAAACGAGAGGAAAGAAATAAACTGGTTGATAGACATGATTCGCGATTTAAGATACACCTCATACCTTCAAACAATCATGCCGTATTCAAACTGTCGCAATGCATTTCATTAAGTTATTGACAATAAGGTTTGTAATCGAGTGGAAATTGATTCCATAGAAAATCAACTGTGTAAAAATGGGTAGTTTCAGGAAACAAAAGGTGTGTAAAAGAGTTACACTATTTGCTTATCTGTCCTGATGAGCTGGCTTAAACAGGTCGTTGACGGTTTTGACCGGATTAAACGTGATGAGCGGCACTTCCACAAAAACGGTGTTCCAGTCTGCCATGCCGCCATTCCACAAGCCCGGAAGTTCAAGGGCTTTGATGGTTTGGCCGTCAATGCTTTTTTCTGCGATGAATACAGCATTTTCATCGACAAATCTCGTCAAATCAAACTTGTTTCCACGGTAGTCGTAAACTCCACAGACGATGTCCACCGGATTGAAATGTGTGGCACTTTTCAAGATTTTCTCTTGTTGTTTGTTCTTTTTGTTGACTTGGGCAGATTCTACAATTTGAAGCGATAAATTCCCCAAGTCATCTTTCACCCAAAACGGGCCACCGCCGGGTTCGCCCTCATTGCGCACCATGCCGCAAACCCGAATCGGCCTATTGAGTTTAGCCTGAATGAACGCCGCCTTGTTTTCAAAAGTATATTTTTCAAAATCAACCGGAAGGAAAATGTTAAACTGTTCTACCAAAAACTTTTTGACAGTATTGAGCTTTGCTTGGTCAATCGGGTTTTCTAAATCTCTGAGATATGCAAAACTTTCTTTTTGCAGTTTCATCAACAATCCACCCAACATTTTTTTGTAGTAGGCTACTTCTTTTTCGTATTGATGCACGACGACATTATCAATGTTTTTTATAAAAATGAGCTGCTCTGTCCGTTCATTTAAGTTTTCAATCAGTGCACCGTGCCCGCCCGGACGGAAAGCCAACTCGCCCGACCGGTTCCTGAATGGCGCGTTGTTCATGGAAACCGCTAAAGTATCTGTCGATTTTTTTTGAAAAGAAAATGTGACATTAAACTGCACCTCCGTTTTTTCAGAGACGATTTTCCGTATTTTTTCTAAATGGTTTTCAAACAATTGTAAATGATTTTCGGAAACCGTGAAATGCAATGCAGTTGCATCTTTGTTTTTCACATACAATGCCGCCTCAAAAAGATGCTCTTCGAAAGGAGTTGCCAAATGATTTTTGTATCGGTGAAACGGGACGAGCCCCTTTGGGAGGTTTTGAAAATTAAAACCTTGTGGAGTGAGTAAATGATTGATAAAAAGTACGATTTTTTCATCTTCATTACAGGCATCGTAATCCTTAAATATTTCCTTTAAATGTCGAATGACCAAGCCGTAAAAAGGAAGTTTCTCCATTCCGGCTTGAAACGTTTTTAGCGCGTGTGCCTTATTCTTGTTGACGTATTCGTTGAAAGTTTGCGTTTCGGGGTTAAATTGATTGACAAATTCTATCAATGCCTTAAACATCCGTGTAGCAGCACCCGAAGCCGGCACAAATTTGAGTAAACCATAAAGGTGTTTTTTCTTGTCAAAATACGCGACGAGTTGTTGCGATTCAAAGGCCTGAAACCTGATGATGCCGTCGGCTACAACTGCCGGTTTTTCTAGCAAGGTGTGAAGTTGCCCGCGGACAAAAAATTGATGTTGTTTTTTTACTTGTGCAACGGTCAATCCGCAAGCTTCTATTTGGGTGGCATCTTCTTTAGTTAACTTCATGAGAGTGGTTTATAAAGCGTTCAAACGATACTTATTCAAAAGTTTGTCTATCTCAAAGATAGCTCTTTTTAGTCGTTGCGTTTGGCCTCCTTTCAACAACACATACGGTTTATTCAATTTTTTTAATGCCCCTTCAAAATGTTGAAACATTTCAAGCCTTCGATTGGGCCTGTCACGCAGGTCGTCAGGAGTCCACGTTACATCAATGTAAGTGAGCAAATACAGCTCATATATATTCGTTTTTGCCGCAGCTTCCAGCTCAGCGGGGCAAGTACCATAGTAAGCTTCCGAATAAACTTGTGTTTCGAGCAAATCAGTGTCGCAAATCAATACCCGGTTGGCGCATTTGGCATATTTATTTTCGAGAAACATCTGCCCTCGAGCAATCGGAAGAATGTCGCTCAACTCGCAGATAAGTTTCGTTTTGTCCCATTTCTCTTGCAGGTATTCCCGCGCGTATTCCCGCACCCACGAAGTGTTGTAATGTTGCGCCAATTGCCCGGAGAGTGTTGTCTTTCCGGTCGATTCCGGCCCGAAAAGTACTATCTTGATGCTGTCTGAAGGTTGTTGCGCAAGTGGGTTTTCCATGAAATATAGCCGAATATAGCGATTACTAAAAATATAAAATATTGAAAAGCCGTAAAAGTATAACCTTTGTAGAAATAAAGCGGAATGGAAATCAAATCGCCGATGATCCAATAAATCCAATTCTCGATTTTCTTTTTGGCCATCAACCACATAGCCACAAAAAACAAAGCCGTGGTAAGGGTGTCAATCCTTGCAGACCAAAAATTCCATCGGTCGAAACCTTTATAAACTAAATAAACAAAGAGAATCGACGCGACAAACAACCAGCCTGATATCCATTTTTCTTTGATTGAAGTTCGTGTGATTGGAATAAAGTGGGTGTCGTCCACCTTTCTTGTCCACACATACCAGCCATAGACACTCATGGCAAAGTAGTAGGCGTTGATCAGCATGTCGCCCAGCAGGCTCCATTGATAGAGCAAATAAACATAAATACCCGTGCTCAGCAATCCGGTCGGATAGACCCATATATTTTCCTTTTTGGCAAACCAAACACTCCATACGCCAAATGCAGCGGCCACGAGCTCGAGTACAATGTGTAAAGTGCTGTAATCGCCGTATTGTTTGAACAGAAAATCGAAAAGGGTTTGAAACACGAAAGAATGAAGATTAAGATAACGGAATAAAATTGACAGTCCGAACGGGGCAAATTTATAAAATAATAAAGCAAATGAAATATTTCTTTGCTGTTTTAGTTCGTCTGGCTATGGTACTTACAAAACAAATGAAGTGTAGAAAGAGGAATCGAGCGCCCCGATTGGTCGGGAGAACGGCTGTAGAAGGTTTTGCTACAGAAAAGAGGGGGAAAAAGAAGAGGCATCGAGCGGATTCGAACCGCTGTAGAAGGTTTTGCAGACCTTTGCCTAGCCACTCGGCCACGATGCCCTAATTTTGGGTTGCGAAGTTAGAAAAAATATTTTTAACTCGCACCGGGTTTTTTATTTTTTGCGCGTTCTTTTCAAAGATACAGAGACCGAACGTACATCCCCTCCGATGGGCGGATTTATTTTTGAGATTTTCACCACCACTTTTTTAATGGGCAATTCTGCTAACATCCGATTGATAATCCTTTGGGCAACCGTTTCCAATAGCTTGGAACGAATCGCCATTTCTACTTTCACGATTTGATGCAAGTGAACGTAGTCAACGGTATCTCTGAGCGAATCGGTCTGGGCAGCAGTTTTCAAATTGGCTTTTGTTTTGACATCCACGCGATAGTCCGACCCGATTTTTCCCTCTTCCTCCAAGCAACCGTGGTATGCATAGAGCCGAATGTTTTCCAAACGTATAATTCCCATGAAATAGTTTTTGGCAAAGATAGTTTATTCTTAGATTTTGGTAACTTTGTCCGCACTTACTTAAACACAGGATGGAAGAATACAAATCGCTCAATTTTTTGGAGCAAATTATTGAAGAAGACCTCAAAAATGGTTATACCCAAGACAAACTTCGTTTTAGGTTTCCCCCCGAACCCAACGGATATCTGCACATCGGCCATGCCAAATCGATTTGCCTGAATTTCGGGCTTGGTTTGAAATACAACGCATCAGTCAATCTGCGTTTTGACGACACCAATCCTGCCAAAGAAGAGCAAGAATACGTCGATTCCATCAAAGCAGACATCCAATGGTTGGGTTTCAAATGGGATAAAGAATGTTATGCCTCAGATTATTTTCAACAACTCTACGATTGGGCAATCTTATTGATTGAAAAAGGCTTGGCTTATGTCGATTCACAATCGGCTGAACTCATCGCACAGCAAAAAGGCACACCTACTCAGCCAGGCTTAGAAAGCCCCTATCGTACTCGTTCAGTAGCCGAAAACCTCGAACTTTTTGAAGCGATGAAAGCAGGAAAATTCCCGAATGGCTCACACGTTTTACGTGCTAAAATCGATATGGCTTCCTCCAATATGCTGATGCGCGACCCCTTTTTGTACCGCGTTTTGCACAAAACACACCACCGCACCGGCAACAATTGGTTTATCTATCCAATGTACGATTGGGCGCACGGTGAGTCTGATTATATCGAGCAGGTTTCACATTCCATCTGTACCCTTGAGTTTATGATGCATCGTGAGTTGTACGAGTGGTTTATCAAACAAGTTTATGACAAAAACGTTTTGCCTTTGTCACCCAAACAACGGGAATTTGCTAGGCTCAATCTGAGTTATACCGTGATGAGCAAACGCAAACTGTTGCAATTGGTTGAGCAAAAACATGTATCAGGCTGGAACGACCCGCGCATGCCCACCATTTCGGGCTTACGACGAAGAGGCTACACACCCGATGCCATCCGGAAATTTGCAGACACCATCGGAGTTGCCAAACGCGACAACATCATCAATGTATCGGTTTTGGAGTTTTGTATTCGGGAAGATTTAAACAAAAAAGCGCCACGTGTAATGGCTGTTTTAGATCCTGTAAAAGTGATTATCACGAATTATCCCCAAGGACAAGAAGAGTTGTTAGATGCCGAAAACAACCAAGAAGACGAATCAGCAGGCTATCGAAAGGTGCCTTTTTCCCGTGAAATTTTCATCGAAAGTGAAGATTTTTTGGAAGAAGCCAACAACAAGTTTTTTCGATTGACACTTGGCAAGGAAGTCCGATTGAAAAATGCCTACATCATCAAAGGTGAAAGCGTGGTAAAAAACGAAGTTGGTGAAATCACCGAAATCCACGTGCGTTATGACCCCGACAGCAAAAGTGGCAGTGGCACCGAAGCCAGCCTTCGAAAAGTGAAAGGCACGCTTCATTGGGTTTCAGTCCAACATGCACTTAAAGCAGAAGTCCGCCTCTACGATCGTCTATTCACAGATGAAACACCGGACGGCCACAAAGACAAAGATTTTTTGGAATTCATCAACCCCGGTTCGCTGAAAGTAATCGAAGCGTATGTAGAGCCGAGTTTGGAAAACGCAACCACCGGAAATCAATACCAATTCCAACGGATTGGCTATTTTTGTGTGGATTCGGACAGCCGAAAAGACCGGTTGGTGTTTAACAAAACCGTCGGACTGCGCGATACTTGGGCAAAGGTGAATAAGTAGCATCTACAATCCCAAAAGCCGATCTGAAATTCTGCGGGAAGCAATCTTCGCCGCTATCATCCCCAACACCACGATGGTCAGGAAAACAATGCCGAAATTTTGGGGTTCAAACCGCACGGGATAAGGCAAAGAAGTGGTAATCATCACCCATGAAAATCGTAGCTGAAGGAAAATTAACAGAGTCGCCAAAGCGATTCCTAAAAGCGCACCGAAAACAGACAACAAAGTGCCGTGTAAGAAAAATATCCGCCTGATTTCGCGGACGGTGGCTCCCATGCTGTACAAGGTTTTCAGATTAGCTTTTTTGTCGAGTATCATCATGATGGTGGCTCCAGCAACGTTAAAAATTGCGACGATGATAATCAGGGTGAAAATTAGATACGTAGCCAAATTTTCTGTGTTCAACATCTTGTAAAGTGCATCGTTTAGCTGCATGCGGTTTTTGAGGGTAATCTTCTGATTGAAAGCCACTTTCAATTTCTCAACTACTTGTTGCTCATCCGCGCCCGGTTTCAATTTAAATGCAATATTCGTTAGCTGGTTCGGCATTAAATTGAGCAGGGATTGAGCCACCGGCAAATCACAAAAAATATATTTTTTATCGAGTTCTTCGTTGATGTTGTACAAGCCTGTCGGGAAAACATCCTGTTCGATAAAAGCATCTTTGGGCGAATTGACAACCCCTTTCCCGGGACGGGGAACCAAAATTTTAAGTGGATTGTCGTAGTCAAAAAGCGGTAGCGAAAGCACGTTTGCCGTGCCATATCCCACCACTACTTGTGCAGTATTTTCCGCAAACCAACTGCCATAAGTCATCATTGAATCAATCTGATGAACAGCTCCGTAATTCGCGTCAACGCCACGGATGTTGGCAACATGGCTTTTTTCTTTGTAGTTGAAAAAAGCGCGCTCTTCTACCATTTTACTATACGATGCAATTCCCGCTATATTTTTCAATTTTTTTTCTATTTCCGAATCGAGTAAAATGATTTTCCCTTCGGTGGGGAAAGCTTTCAAATCCGGGTCAAAATTATTGGTAAACGAAACGCTGAATTCTTTGAGCCCGGCAAAACCGGCCAGTACCACAAAAAGTGAAAACGCACCAATAACTACGACCAAGCCGGTGATAAAAGTGATGATGTTAATGGCGTTTTGGCTGCTCTTTGAAAACAGGTATCTTTTAGCAATATAGAATGGGGCATTCACACTAAAGCTTTTTTCGCTTGGCTAATAAATCCGGATTTTCGATGGGGTTGTCGGTGCCTTTAAACGACCGATCCAATTCCTCGGCACGTTCAATCGATTGGTCTAATATGAAAACCAATTCAGGAACCCGCCTGAGTTGGTGGCGGGTTCGCTGCGATAACTCATGCCGGAACTTCGGTGTTTGTTCGATGATTTCACGTATCAGATGGTGCTCGTGCTCTTTGGGGAAAATGCTCAGATAAACTTTGGCTGAAGACAAATCTGTCGGTACGGAAACTTCTGTCACAGATAGCAAAACACCTTTGAGCGGACCTTTTTTAAGTTCCTTCAAAAGGATATCTGCCAAGTCTTCCTGAATGATTCCCGCAATTTTTTTCTGCCTGTTCGTTTCCATAACTACAAAAGTAGTATTTTTAGGTCATAAATACGGCATCTAAAGTTTTGATTCCATGAATAAAATAGAACACATCGGCATAGCGGTCAGTGACCTCGGTCTTTCGGAAGCCGTTTTTGATAAGCTACTCAACCGCAAAGCGTATAAATCGGAAGAGGTAGAATCAGAAAAAGTTAAGACAACCTTTTACCGACTAGGAGAGAGCAAAATTGAACTGCTTTCTGTTACACATCCGGATAGTGTCATCGCAAAATACATTGACAAACGAGGTTCGGGCATGCATCACATTGCGATTGCGGTTGATGACATTCACCAAGAAATCACCCGGCTCAAAAAAGAGCAATTTGTGTTTATCGACGAACAGCCCAAAAGAGGTGCAGACAACAAGCTGATTGTGTTTCTTCACCCTAAAAGCACAGGTGGTGTTTTGGTTGAACTTTGCCAAGGCTTAAACGATAATTAAAATTGGTTCTACATTATTTCTGTGGGTTAGTTATCCGTTTTTTTTATATTATATTTGATAGCCGATTTCAAAAGACTTGTTTTAGTTTGTGATTCATGTGCATCAAAACCAACTATTTACATACACTTTGTGTTATAAATATTTTTTGTGGGTTATAAGTTCAAGTAGTAATTACAACAAAAAATCATAGTTGTCCGGTAAAAATAATTGATATTTTACAACATCTCCATTAGCCTATACTTTTTATTTTCAACACAAATAATTATCAACGGATTTTTAATCACCTCTTATCACGTTTATCTTTTATTTGGCTAAAGCCTTTTCGGGTTGTTGTAGCTGTCATCCCGCTAAAACGGGATACAATTAATGAATTGCGGTTGGCTAAAGCCAACCTAAACAGGTTTATGAATGTCATGGCTTTAGCCAAAATAGATTGCTTTCCCGTCAATATTCCGTTCTTGAGGAAGTTGTTTTTAGTCACATCGGGACAAAATTTCAGGAGAAAAGTTCGTCATAGAAAAAGGTAGCCCATTATATTCGATATGTTTCATAAGACCTGTGATTGCAGGGATTGAAACATTTTGATTTAATTTTTATCGGACACGAATAACAAAAAATCAAAAATTGTTTCCCTCGACAAACTCGGGATGACAAATCAAAAAACATCGTTTATTAATTAATTCCACAACATTCGTGTTAGAACCTTAAAATTTATTGAGTGTATTGCTTGGTAAGGTGTAACAAAAACGCTATAACAAGTAATATAAAAAAACCGTACCAAATTGATACGGTTTTGTGGTCCCACCTGGGCTCGAACCAGGGACCACCTGATTATGAGTCAGGTGCTCTAACCAACTGAGCTATAGGACCATTATTTCAAAATTTAATTGACTTCGCTTATCCATAGGATAATGGACATTCGCTGTAATTAGGCGGTGCGAAATTAATATATATTTTCGGACGGTGAAAATTTTTTATTTGTTGTTTTCTTCTCCAAAATCAATCAATTTTCTTCCAGCAATACCAATCCATATTCTGAGTCGATGGTAGCACTTCCGTTTTCGACTTCCACCGTTTTTCCGGAATAGGCATCCCGTACTTTGATACCATCGAGGAAAATAGTGCCAACCGAAAGTGTTTTTTTGCCGATGGGAAGGTCTAAACCTACCACAACCTTATCTGAAAAATTATTTTTTTCAAAAACCCGGCTGAACACATAGGGTGTTTCCGAAATCATCATGTGAACGCCTGCCCCCACCGCCGGATGGTTTTTTCGGAAAACGCCGAGTTTTTGCCAGTGTGTGAGTAGTTTTTTTGTTTCCGGATTGCCGGCAATGTCTTCCCAATTCATTTTTGAGCGCAAGGTGGCATCCCCTTCCGTTCCTTCAATAATCAATGGACGTGCAGATTCATCGCCATAGTAAACTTGAGAGATTCCGGGTGTGAGCAGTAATTTGGTGGCGGTTTCAAAGGTGCGTTCCCGCGCTTGGTCAAAAGGTTGCCCGTCATCGTGCGAGGTAAGATAATTCAGGGTTGTGAAATCTTTCAGTTCGTTGTTGAGTAAGTTGGAATACTTAGAAAACAATTGATCGTAATTCTCATTAGAATCGTACTTCATGCCAAAATTGATTAATGCATTGAAACCGTTTTCAAAATAATTCACCTTACGATCGCCGTAATCATACCACTTACCACCGACTATGTTGTATCCGTAAACTTCACCCACCAAAAAGAAAGGATTGTCATCCAAAACTTTATCGGGGTTGTTGGTTTTCCATGTTTGAAAGGCATAATCACATTGGTCTCTAAACTCTTTCCAAACGTATTCTTCGGTATGCTTGACCGTGTCTGCGCGATAACCATCTACCCCGAAATCTAAGATGTAATCAGTCAGCCATTTGATGATATAAAATCGTGGCGCGCGCGGGTAGCCTGTGTGTTCGAAAAAAGCGTCAAGCTCTTTCATTTCTTGTTCGTAGCGGCCTTCTGTTTTCCATTTTTCAACCAACACTTCGGGTAATGGGACATTTTCGTTGCTTTCGGTCAGAATATCCGGCAGGTTTTTGACCAAAGAGCAACTCACGGTATGTTCAAAATTATCGTAGGTACATTGGGTGTCGGTACGCACCCAATCGTCTGGCCAAACAGGGTCTTTTTCAGTCACCGGGCCGGTGTGGTTAATCACGCCGTCTAAAACTATGCGGATACCTTTGGCATGGGCTTTTTCGACCAATTCGCGCAGGTCGGTTTCGGTGCCGAAATTGGGGTCGATTTTTGTCCAATCTTTTGCCCAATAGCCATGAAATCCGTAGGAAGCTCCGGTGCCTTCGTCAACGGCATCGTGAATCTGTTCGACCAACGGAGTCAGCCAAATGGCATTGATGCCCAAATCGGTAAAATAGCCTTCATCTATTTTTTGAATAACACCGCGAAGGTCGCCGCCTTCAAAGCCACGTAGTTTACCGGTAGTCCGGTTGCGGTCAAAAAAAACCTCGTTGTTTGGATTGCCGTTGTTGAATCGATCGGTAAGCATAAAATATAAATTGGCTCCTTCCCAGACAAAAGGAGCTTCAGGTTTATCGGTTTTTGGCGAGTCGCAAGCGGAAGTAATCATAAGTGACAAAAGTACCATACTGTAGTGGTGGAGTTTCATGGTTTGATTGTATTAAGTAGTGAGTCCAAAGTATTGAGAAATTCGAGATATAGTGTTTTTCTTACTCGTGTATATTTCAACTTTTTCCATATTCTATGATGCAATAGTGTGTAAATATATTCATTTTCATCAAAATCATTTTTCAATATCTTAGTTCAACTTTAACTGTTTTGGCTTTTGATATTACCTTGGCAATCAGCTTCCCGGAAGGTTCATCCCATTCAAAAGCCCTTCTTTTACCGTCAATAAACACCTTTTTCGGTTTTTTGTCCAATCGACGAATGATCAAATCGATGTATTTTTCTGTGGAAACAAAGTTTTTCCCGGTTTCGGTTTCTATGGAGAAACGTATGTTATACCCTTGGTTTTGGTAGTGAAAATGAAGGATTTCAAACTTGCCATTTTCGAAGGCTTCGGGAGTCAACCCGTCGTCATTATAAAGCATACCTGTACTCGAAACAATCGAAGAATCATAATAAAAATGCAACTCAAAGTGCTGCAAAGTGTAGTCTTTTGTGTTTTGAACCAATCGTGCCATAGGAACAAAAGCACCTGCTCGGACAAAAGCCGGGATATGGTTGCCCTCAATCGGGATGGAATATGTTTGCCCAGCTTCGTATTTTTTATCGCTATAAAAGTCGAACCAGTCAGAACTTTTTGGAAAATAAACGGTTTGAGTAGCAATCCCCGGATTGACTACCGGCGATACCAAAAAATCATTCCCCCACAGATAGGTTTTGGATTCGGAAAGCAATGCTTCGTTGGTTGGTTCTTCAAAAAGTAATGGCCGCATGAGTGGCGTTCCTTGGAGGTGATTTTCAAACGCAAGAGTGTAGTTGTACGGCAACATGCGATAGCGCAACTCGATGGACTGTTTTGCCAAGGCTTTTGTTTTGTCGTCTTTGAATATCGGTTCGGAAGCAACTTCTTGCTGGGCATGCGGACGAAAAACAGGCTGAAAAACACCGTATTGCAACCAGCGCGTGTAGAGTTCGGGGTCGTCATTGGCTCCGGCAAACCCGCCCAAATCGGAATGCATATAACCCAAACCTTGCATACCCATCCCGAGCGCAATTTCCGTTTGTGACTGAAGCCCGCCCCACGAACGGTTCACGTCGCCCGACCAAGGAATCATCCCGAAACGCTGCGAACCGGAATAGCCTGCGCGCATCAAAATAAACGGACGTTGGTTTGGAAAATCTTTCCGATAACCTTCAAAAATTAGGCGCGCCCAATTGTGCCCATAGACGTTGTGCAACTCGTCTGCCGTGCCTGTCGCGTGTATCAAACCGGAGGGATGCGCTTCGGGTTCGCCCAAATCACCCCACCAACCGCCGACACCCATTTCGGTGTATTTTTTGTAAATATTCCAAAACCAATCGTGTCCTTCTTTTTTGAAAATATCGATTAGCCCGGTATTGCCGAAATAGAAATCATAGACAAAAGGTTTTCCCAACGAATCCACGGCGAGTATTTTTTTCTCTGCTGCCTCTTGCCATTTTTTGGAAGTCGTCAACACGAAAGGCTCGGTGATTAAAATGGTTTTGATGCCTTGACTGTCCAAATCTTTTATCATCTTTTCAGGACTGGGGAAACTGTCTTTCAAAAACTCAAAATTGCCCAACGTGCCTTGAATTTCTTTTCCGAACCAATACAAATCGAGGATGATGGCATCAACGGGAATATTTTCAGCTTTGAATTTTGCAATGGTAGCTTCCACTTCCCGTTGCGAATGATAGCCGAAACGACTTGAAAAATTACCCAAAGCCCAAAGTGGCGGCAGTGGTTGTCTGCCTGTCAATGTGGTATAGTTTCCGATTAAATCTTTCCAATCATCTCCCGCGATGACCTGATAGGTTTTTCTCCCGCTGATGGTTTCGTAGCGAAGCCGGTTGTCTTTTTGGCTGTCTAAATCCAAAAAACCGATGGGTGCATTGTCAAAATGCACAGCGTAGATGTCTGAGGACAAGACCAATGGTAGGGTGAAATTCATCAACTCGGCACGATTTTCGTAACCGTAATGTGCCCGGTTGTACAGTTGCAGCCTGTTGCCTCTGCGGTTAAGGCCCAAGGCTCTTGCGCCACCGCCGTAAAGTGCTTCGCCGGGGTTCAGGTTAAACTCCAATATCTCCAAACTGTCTATTTTGACATAGCCTGATTTTTCGGAAATGAGCAATTTGTTTTTATAGAAATATTGAATTTGAAAAGGTGATTTTTGGATACTCACAGATATCCCGTTTGTATTAAATTCGAGGTTTTCGTCTGTTTCGATGATTTCTGTCGGAATGCTTTCGGGAGCCATCACGACAGCCTGAGATTCCGGTTGGTAGGTTTTCCCGTTCGGAATAAAAGAAGTTTCCATTATTTTATTCGAATACGGGCGGATGCGATAGTTGCCATCTTGGGTTTTGATTTCCAGAATGTTGGTTTTTTGTGTATAACCCAAAAAAGTGCGGTTCGGGTTTTGGGCTGTTAAAACAAGCCCTATCAGAAGAAAAATTGCCGTATAAAAAACTTTTCTTGTCAATGTGAATTCCATGATTTTGTGGGTAATTTAATTTTGAAGTAAAAATTCCAACGGAATGTGAAGCCTTTCTTTCCATGAATTTTCTGAATGGTCGTGTCCTTCAAATTTCCTGTTTATTGAATATCCTTTGTCTAAGAGTATTTGGGTAATCCGATTTTGATACGGAAGATAAAGCGAATCGAGTGTCCGTGTACCATAATCAAAATACATTTTGTGTGTGCCCGCATCCGGAAGATTATTTTCCATATATTGTAAAAATGCATTTGGAATCGGGTTGTTTTGGTCGGTAAAAGTTCCTATCCAATGCGTTGACAAACAGGCTGCTCCGCCAAATATATCGGGATATTCCGATATTGCATACATGGAAATGAGCCCGCCCATACTCGCCCCGGCAACGAAAGTGTTTGCACTGTCGGGAAGCGTTGAAAAGTTCCGGTCAATGAACGGTTTTAGTTCAGTAACGATAAATTTCAAATAATTATCTGATTGGATTTTTTTAATCATCAAATTTTGCCTTTTTGCCGATGAAAGTATCGAATCTTGTTGTGTTTTGCTTAAAGTCAAAAAAGGTTTGTTCGGAAAATAATCGATGTGCCGATACGCCGAAATGTTCCAAATTCCTACGACGATACAATTTTTGATTTTTTGGGCTTCCAACAATTTTGAAACCGTTTCATCAACGCCCCATTCTCGTTTATTCCAAGTCGTGGTTGAATCAAAAAGCATTTGTCCGTCGTGCATATATAAAACCGCATACTTTTTATTATTATTGTAATTGTCAGGTAACCAAACATCTACGTTCCTTGCATATACAAAATCGGATGGAAAATTTACATAGCGAAGTACTTTCCCGGAGGTCAAAGTCAATTGTGCTTCGACCGGATTCAATTCGATAATGTCGATTTGTGTTTCAATTTTGTCTTTGCAAGATAAAATCGAAACGAGTGGTAAAAAAATTGCAAACTTATTCATGCCAATCCATTTATTTCTCCAATTCTAAGACCAAAGCCGATTTGGCTTTTACAGAAACGGTTGTTGTCACATCTACAGAAACGCTGCTGAGGGCATCTTTGCCTTTTTTGTAGTCACGAATGCGCTCGGCAAAACGCTTGGGCTCAATAGTTTGGTCTTGGTCACTGTTGTTTATCACCACCATCACTGTATCGTTGTCGTCATACCTGAAATAGACATAAACGTTGTTTTCCGGCACAAAATGCATCGTTTTGCCGAAATGGATCACGGGTTTTGATTTGCGCCATTGGAAGAGTTTGCTTGTAAAATCGAAGAATTGGTTTTGCTCGGCAGTCCTTCCCGCTTGGGTGAAAGCATTGTTCGAATCGCCTTCCCAACCGCCGGGGAAATCTCTACGAATGTCGCCGTCACCTTTATTTTTGTCTCCATCCATCCCGATTTCCGAGCCGTAATAAACTTGTGGGATGCCGCGAACAGTAGCAATGAGTGTCATCGCCAAACGATATTTGTCAAAATCGTTTTTGTAAATCTGGTTGATTCGGTTGGTATCGTGGTTTTCGGCAAACACCAGAATGTTGTTGATATCAGGATACAAAAAATCATTCGAGAAATTCTCATACGCCCGCATGATGCCTTCATTTTGCCAACTGAATTTGTTTTGTTCATCAAACAGTATACTTACGGCATCGTGCAGGGTGAAATCCATCACGCTGGGCAAATAGGAATTGTAGTGTTCGATAGCGCCAATCTCACTGTCTTTCTGCCAATAAGCCATTTGTGCCTGGCTGTGCATCCACACTTCCCCGACGATGTTGAAATTCGGGTATTCGTCCATGATGGCTTTGGTCCAAACGGCAATACTCTCTTTGTCGTTGTAGGAATACGTATCGACGCGCAACCCGTCCAAACCGGCAAATTCTATCCACCAAATGGCATTTTGAATCAGGTAGTTGAGCACAATGGGGTTGCTTTGGTTGATGTCGGGCATAGTGGTGTCGAACCACCCATTCATGCAGGCTTCCGCATCGGTTTGTGCCGCGTTCGAGTCAAATTGGGTGGTCATGCGGTAGTTGCTTCTCCTGAAACCGTCTTTGTCCGGCCATTGGTGTATCCATTCCGGAAAAGGCAAATCGCGGATGAGCCAATGTTTGCTTCCCCAATGGTTGGTCACGTAGTCCATGACGAGTTTCATGTCGCGTTGGTGGAGTTCATCGGCCAAAAGTTTGTAGTCTTCATTGCTTCCGAAGCGCGGGTCGATGCGGTAATAATCGCTTTGCGCATAAGTGTGGTAGGAATATTTGGGCTCGTTGTCTTCGAGCAGCGGCGTGCTCCAAAGTGCGGTGATGCCAAGTTCTTGCAGGTAATACAAGTGATTGATGATGCCTTGGAGGTCGCCGCCGTGCCGGCCGCTGTCAAAACTGCGGTTGGCTTTTTCGGCCATATCGGGTTGCGAATCGTTTTTCGGGTTGCCGTTGGCAAAGCGGTCGGGCATGAGCAGATACATCACATCGGACGAATCAAAACCTTTTCGCGAGGCTGCATTTTCGGCTCTGGTTTTCAGTTCGTAGGTGTATTTGTACATCGTTTTTTTGCCATCTTTCAGCAAGATGTCAAAAGTTCCTGCGTTTTGGTTTGCGGCGTTGACAGTTACAAAAATATAATTCGGGTTGGCAGGTTTGAAAACATCTAAAGCGGTCATTCCGTTGGTCATAACCACGTCGCATTTGGCAATTTTGTCGCCGTAGAGCATGATTTGCAATTCGGTGTTTTTCATTCCGGTCCACCAAAAAGGTGGCTCTACTTTTTTGATTTGTGCAAAAGCAGTGATTGAAACAAACAGCAGCAGATAAAGTATTTCTTTCATTTTATAGTTGTTTTAGCGAGGGGTTGATTTATGAACGGTTAATTTCTTTGCTTACAATTTTTAAAAATACACAGGAAAAATGAGGTAGGGAAAAATCGGGTTAAAAATTTCAGGATAAGTTTTGCTAAAAAAAATTAAATCTGCGTTGGGTATTTTTTAAATCTGATTAATTTAACGAACGTTTAAACCCGACGGGGTTGTAAATGCTTGCCAAATATTAAAATTATAAACGAATGATGCCTCACGCATCGGCTAAAACAGACCTTACCGATTCTTTAGAAAAAAGCTACAGTTGTCATCTACTTCCTGTTTTTTATATATTCAAGTGCTCTTTCCAAAACTTCATCTCTCCCCTCTCTAACACCCTGAATGGTTGGTTTTACCTCTATATCGACT
>Ga0210021_1000050_pt1 | contig 139193 bp, 156 predicted proteins | sample CryGeymeta201517_FD_183981 | JGI IMG/M metagenome (GOLD analysis project Ga0210021, IMG submission 183981) | Groundwater microbial communities from Crystal Geyser aquifers in Utah, USA - Crystal Geyser metaG 2015-17 (SPAdes) (version 2) | ecosystem: Environmental > Aquatic > Deep subsurface >... | reverse complement strand
CGGCTATGGGGCTGGCGCTTGTTGCCTCCCCGCAGGGTGTAAACGATTCAATCAGATGTTGCATCAGTTCGCGGGCACGAAACAAGGGCCAGCTACGAACGGGGACATAATCACACGGGATGCAACAAGTAATCGTTAAACTGCACTCAATAACGCCATCCAGAACAATCCATTTTCGTCGGCCTATTCCCTATTCTGTCGTTCTGGTACTACGCCCAATTCGCCAGGATCAGCGGCGCCTCGATCCGTTCGTAATAATGCTTGTTGTTGGTGACCAGCACCGCGCCGGCCGACAAAGCGTGAGCCGCAATCATCATGTCCATCTCTCCAATCAGTTGACCCGATCCGATGAGTTAATGGCGGATGTCGGCGTACCAATCAGCGGCTTCAATGTCCCAGGGCAAAGTGCGGACAATTTTTATAAACTGGCGCACTGCCAAATGCAGCCGATGTTCGGCAGGCAATCGCTTCAATCCGTAAAGCAGCTCCGCTCGGGTCATGACCGAGATACAGACCATCGACGGCGCGAGCGCCGCCAGTTTGGTTTCCATGATCGGCGACTTCCCCTCGATAAGGTAGCTCACGGTGTCGGTATCGAGCATATTCAGCATCACCCGTCACCCGTCTCACTGTACTGAACACGCTCATCATCGAAGACGCCGCGTTCCTGCGGCAGAACATTCAGCGGTCGCTCGGCCATGAACTCGGCGGGTACGTCGAAGGCGTGCAATAACTCGAAGAACGCACGCCAGGATTTCGCTCCGGGTCTATTTGATAGCACCACATCACCGGTCGCATCGTCCCGCGTGACATACACCTCATTCCCCTCGAAGCGAAACTCGACCGGCAGACGAACTGCTTGACTGGCTCCGTTCTTAAACAGCTTGGCAACACGAGTATCCATCATCGTAGCAGCCCTTGTAGGTGGATATATACCCAAGTATATACTTTTATCCAAAAAGGTGCTCATTGCTTGAATGTATACGTTGGGAATGACGGTTTTTTTCGGGGCTGCCGATAGCCATTCACAGTTCGGCCAGCACCCGGCCTGGTTCCAGTTTGGCCAAACAATCCAGGTGGCCGAGCGGGCACTCGCGCTTGAAACACGGGCTGCATTCCAGGCCGAGCCGGACGACCCGGGCCTGTTCCGACAAGGGGGGGGTGTAGCCGGGGTCGGTCGAACCGTAGACCGCCACGACGGGTACTGCAACAGCGGCGGCGACGTGCATCAGTCCCGAGTCGTTGCTGACCACGGCCTGCGCGCAGGCCAGCAGATCGACGACCTCTTCGAGCGCGGTTGCGCCGGCCAGATTGTGGCAAGTGCCGCCCGCCAGGCTATTGATCGTCTCGCCCACCGCCCGGTCGCTGGCCGAACCGAACAGCCAGACCTGCCAGCCCTGGTCGAGCTTGGCCCTGGCCACGGCGGCGTAGTGCGCCTCCGGCCAGCGCTTGGCGGGGCCGTATTCGGCGCCGGGGCACAGGGCCAACACCGGTCGAGCCAAAGACAAGCCAAGTCGGGCCAGGCTGGCGGCCTGTTTGGCCGGATCGACCATCAGGCGCGGATAATCGCCCGGCCCGGCGGGCGGCGCACCGGCCAGCGCCCGATAGCGGTCCACCAACCGGGGCAGCCCGGCCTGGTCCAATCGCCGCGCATCGTTGAGCAGGCCGTAGCGAAACTCGCCGACAAAGCCGGTCCGGCGGGGGATGTGGGCCAGCCAGGGCAGCAGCGCGGACTTCCAGGAGTTGGGCAGGACGATGGCCCAGTCATAGGCCTCGACGCGCAGCTCGCGCGCCAGGGCGCGGCGGCCGGACAGGTCGAACCGACCATGACCGAAGGGCGAGACGATGACCCGGTCAACCTCGGCCATGCGGTTGAGGATGGGCCCGCTCCAGGCCGGGGCCAGGACGTCGATAGGCCGCTCTGGAAACTCGGCGCGCAGGGCGCGGTACAGGCCCTGGGCCATTATCATGTCGCCCACCCAGGACGGCCCGACGATCAGACAGCGGCGCATCAGCCGACCCGCATCGCCATTGCCGCCCGGACCACATCGTCGAACCACTGCTGGGCGGCGGCGATCTTGCGCGCGGCGGCGGCGCGTTTACTGGACTCCACGCCAGCCAGGTCCTTGGCGATGGGCGCCCCCACCAGTCGATAGACGTACGGTGTAACCCGTTGGCCTTCGTATTCCTGCCAGAACCGGTCGTAGTCGGCCTTGATGCGATCACGCAGATTGTAATAACCGGCGAATACCGTGCCCTGGTTGGCCACGCCGTACAGCCCGGCCAAGCCCCAGCCGGCTGCCAGCGCCTGGGCGCCATGCAGCATCAATGCCTTGGGGCGCAGACCTTGCATGGCCTTAGTAGCGCGCTTGATGAGTTCTGGAATATCGGGTTCGGGTCCAGGTCCCTTGTTGCAACCGACCCATAACACGGGAGAGGGTCCAGCGGGCAAACCTAGCGTACCGGGCAACGCAACGACCATGGCGAACATATGCAGGGTGTGGCCATCGAGTTCCAAGGCCATGCGCAACTCACCTTCGCGACCCAGACCCAATGAGTCGTAGAGCATCAGCGTCAACTGGCCCGCCGGGGTGTCGCGCTGGGTCAGGCAGACGCCTTGCAAATAAATGGCATGGAGCGCCGACTCCCTTATCTGGCGGCGGAAAAACCCGAAGTGGTCGGCCACGGCCTGGGCCCTGCCGGCGGCATCCAGGCCGCGGATCAGATAGGGGCGCAATACCCGCAGGCCATGTGGCGGATCGTTGACCAAAATAGGCCGCAGCACGGGATCGTCGAATACCGCCTGATTACGTTGTAGTGCCGCTCTGTGCCACCACGCACGCAGTCCGCGCTTGGCGCGTTGCAAGGGCACTACTCAGGACTCCTTGATGGCGGCGATCAAGCCACTGGTGGAGCGGCCATCGACGAAGTTCAGGACCCGAACCTCGCCGCCGTTGGCGCGCACACAGCCGCCGCCAGCGATGGCCTCGGGCTGGTAGTCGCCGCCCTTGACCAGGATATCCGGCAACAGCCGGCAGATCAGCCGCTCCGGGGTATCCTCGTCGAACAACACCACGGCATCGACCGCCTCCAGCGCCGCCAGGACACGGGCCCGGTCCTGTTCTGAAACCACGGGTCGGGTCGGGCCTTTCAGGGCCGCTACCGAACGGTCGGTATTGAGCCCGATAATCAGCCGGTCGCCCTCGCGCCGGGCCGCTTCCAGATAGCCAACATGGCCAGCATGGATGAGATCGAAACAGCCGTTGGTAAAGACGACCTTTTCGCCCCGCGCGCGCCAGGCGGCGACCCGGCGCAACAGGGCCGCCTGGTCGCAAATCTTGTCGGCCTGGGTCGTTGCGTCCTGCCACTCAATGGCATGCAGCAGCTCTTCCAGGGTCACCGGGACGGTGCCCACCTTGGCCACCACGACGCCCGCCGCCAGGTTGGCCAGCCGGCAGCTTTCGGCGGCGTCAAGCCCGGCCAACAGACCGGCCGCCAGGGTAGCGATCACGGTGTCGCCGGCGCCGGAAACGTCGAACACCTGCTTGGCGGTCGCCGGCAAATGGCTGACGCCCTTGTCTTCCAACAGGGCAATGCCGTGTTCACCCCGCGTCACCGGCAGAAAGTCCAGTTCCAATTCCCGGCGCAGGGCCTCGGCCCCGGCCAGGACGCAGTCGACGTCGCGCGCGGCGCAGCCGCAGGCCTCGGCCGCCTCCTTCTGATTCGGCGTCAACACGGTGGCGCCACGATATTTACGGTAATCGTGACCCTTGGGATCGACCAGCACCGGGATGCCGCGCGACCGGGCAGCGGCGATCAGGCGCTGGCAAACCTCGGCGGTCAGCGCGCCCTTGGCGTAATCGGACAGGATCAGGGCGCCCGGCGGCCATCTCGCCAGCTCTTCCAGCACTGTATCGAGTAGCGCCTGGCTGGCCGGCTCGGCGTGCGGGCCAGTGTCTTCCTGGTCCAGACGCAACATTTGTTGATGGCCGCCGATCACCCGGGTCTTGGTGGTCGTCGGCCGGTCGCCGGTCCGGGTCAGCACTGGCCGGATGCCCGATTCGCGCAACAAGGTCGCCAATCGCTCGCCCTCGGCATCCTCGCCGACATAGCCGGCCAGGGCCGCCTCGATACCCAGTCCGACGAGGTTGGCGGCAACGTTGGCGCTGCCGCCCAAGCGTTCGGTATTGCGGGTCACCCGAACCACCGGCACCGGCGCCTCGGGCGATATGCGATCGACCTCGCCCCACAAATAACGGTCCAACATCAGGTCACCGACCACCAGCACACGGGCCGGCGTGCGGCCGTCCCGGCGAAAGGTGTGGTGCACGAGGTCGGCGAGCGGGCGCGTCATCAGGCCTCCAGCAATTCGCACACGATGTGGCCGATCAGGATGTGGACCTCCTGGATGCGCGGCGTGTCGCTAGCCGGCGCGATCAGGGTGAAGTCGCACAGCGCGGCCAGCTTGCCGCCGTCGCCGCCCAGCAGACCGACTGTGTAGAGGCCTAAGCGCCGGCCTTCTTCTACGGCGCGGATCACGTTGCCGCTGTTGCCAGAGGTCGAGATGCCGACCAGTACATCGTTGGGGCCGCACAGCGCCTCGACCTGGCGGGCGAAGATGTGCTCGAAGCCGTAGTCGTTGCCGACCGAGGTGAGGATGGAGCTGTCGGTGGTCATGGCCAGCGCCGCCAGACCGCCGCGTTGGCGCTTGAACCGGCCGACCAGCTCGGCGGCGATATGCTGACAGTCGGCGGCGCTGCCACCGTTGCCCATCAGGACGATCTTGCCGCCGGCGTCGAGACAGGACTTGAGCCGGCTGGCCAGGGCCTCAATCTGCGGCGCCAAGCCGGCGACGGCGGCCACGGCGGCTTGATGGCCGGCCAGGGCCTGTTCGATGAGGGTGCGGGCGGCCATCAGCAGTAGGGGTCGTCCTGGACCAGATAGTTGCGCATGTAGTCCGCCACGCCCGCTTCCAGTTCCATGAAGGGCCGGGTGTAACCCGCCCGTTTCAGCTTGGCCATGTCGGCCTGGGTGAAGTATTGGTACTTACCGCGCAGGTCTTCCGGCATGTCGATGAATTCGATGTTGGGCTCACGGTCCATGTTCTTCATCACCGCCGTGGCTAGGTCGCGAAAGGCGCGCGCCTTGCCGGTGCCAATGTTGTACAGGCCGGACTCGGCGGCATGGTCGATGAAGTGACAGGTGGCCATGGCCGCGTCCTTCACATAGACGAAGTCGCGCATCTGCATACCGTGCTCGAAGTCCGGCCGGTGGCTGCGAAACAGCTTCATGTAGCCTTGCTCGCGCACCTGGTTAAAGGTGTGAAAGGCGACGCTGGCCATGCGCCCCTTGTGGTATTCATTCGGCCCATAGACGTTGAAATACTTGAAGCCATACCAGCGCGGCGGACAGGGCGCGCCTTCGCGTTGCTGGCGCAAGGCCCACTGGTCGAAGAACTGTTTGGAGAAACCGTAGCCGTTCAGCGGCCGCAGCCTGTCGATGGCGTGATCGTCGCGGTAGCCGGCCTCGCCGCCGCCATAGGTGGCCGCCGAGCTGGCGTACAGGAAGGGCACCTCCTGATAGGCGCACCAGCGCCACAGGTTCTGGCTGTAGCGGATGTTGGCCTCCAGCAGGCGGTTGAAGTCGCGCTCGGTAGTAGCGCTGATGGCGCCCATGTGGATCACTGCGTCGATCTTGCCGCGCCCCTCCAGCCAGGGCATCAGCTCATCCTTGTCGAGGTAGTCGGTCAGGCGCCGATGGCATAGGTTCTGCCACTGCTCGGGCTGCTCGATGCGGTCAGCCGCCAGCACATCGTCGCGGCCGAGGTTGTGATTCAGATGCCAGGCGATCATGCTGCCGATCATGCCGGCGCCACCGGTAACGACGATCATGGTGCTTCTCTCCGGTTGAAGGATGGGCTTACGGTCAACCTAGGCCGCCTCATTGATGGCGTTCGCGTTAATCCGCCGCTGTAGCCGGCGTTTCTCGAAAAACCGCAATATCAGGAAGGTCAGCCAGGCGACGCCGACCATCCCGACCGTGAATACGCCATATGAAATCGGCCATGAGATGCCCTGCGTCCACGTTGAAAACTCCGACATGCCGCCCATGCCGGCGATGATGTTGAGCGGCATGAATACCACGCTGAGCACCGTGAGCTGCTTAACCACCTGGTTCTGGTTGATGTTGATGAAACCGACCGTGGCATCCATCAGAAAGTTGATCTTGTCGAACAGAAACGAGGTGTGGCTGTTCAGCGATTCGATGTCGCGCACGATCTGTCTGGCATCGTCCAACTGGTTTGCCAGCAGGAACTTGCCGCGCACCAAGAACGAGACCGCCCGCTGGGTATCCAGTATGTTGCGCCGGATACGGCCATTGAGGTTTTCCTCCTCGGCGATATCGGCCAGGGTGCGAGCCGCTTCCTGGTCGCTCATGGCCTGCCGCAAGACCGTCTTGCCCACCTTGTCCAGGGTGGCATAGACATCCTCCAGGGCATCGGCGGAATATTCCACGTCGGCGCTGTACAGGTCCAGCAGAACATCCTTGCAGTCGGACACATAGCCCGGTTGGGTGCGGGCGCGCAGACGCTGCAAGCGAAACACCGGCAACTCCTCGTTACGCACGGTGAACAGGATATCCTTGTGCAGGACAAAGGAGACCGGCACGCCACGCGACTCGCCTTCGCGGTCAAGCAGGAAGTCCGAGAACAAAAACACCTCATCGTTCTCGCCCAGGAAATAACGGGCGCTGGCCTCCAGGTCGGTGCTCTCGTCTGGGTTAGGCAACTCCACGCCATAGTATTGCCCGACCATGCCACGCTCGGCCTTACTGGCGCCCAGCAGGTCGATCCAGATCGGCCGAATGCTCTCCATATCCTCGCGGCCATTGATCGCCATCTGGGACAGACGACCATTGACCAGTTGGAAGGCGTTCAGATGGCCTCGGCCGCTATGCAATTCCTGGGTGCCGATCAGTTTCTCGCGCAGCGTGGTGGTCACTTCCCAAAGGACATCGGCCTCCCTTTCCTTATCGACCTGGTCCAGGATCAAACGCGCGTCCTCCAGCGGCAACTCCTCCAGGATCACGGCGATCTCGGCTGGAATCAGGCTCTCCAGATGTTTGCGCAGGGCCGTCAGGTGCTGCTTCTGCACCAGCGTCTCGACCAGGTCGTGACGCGGCATGGGCTGGTTATGCAGCATGCTCTCGACCAGCTTGTGCTTTTGCAGCAAATCCTTAACGACCTGAAGGGACATGGCGGCTCCGGTTCGACCCCTATTTCATACCGGCGCGATTATAACCTCAGTGCAGCGCGACCGCCCGCCACGAGCCTTGTGCCGCCCGGCGCAACCGACCTATCAAGTCAGTGCGATCGCCAGATAGGTGCAGTACAAGGCGCCATTGACCGCCAGATGGAACACCCGCAACTGGCCGCGCATCAACATGAGGCGCAGCCAACCCGCTGCCAGCAGGGTGATGACCACGCCGGCCAGAACCTCCTTACGCGGTGCCCAGGGTGTGAGCAGGATGCCAATGGCCGGCAGCAGCGTGCCCTGAAACACCATGGCGCCGGTAATGTTGCCAAAAGCCAGGGTGTCTTTACGGCGCCGTATCCAGAGTATCGAGTTGATCTTCTCCGGCAGCTCGGTGGCGATCGGCACGATTATCAGCGATAGCATCAGCGCCGAGATACCCAGCAAAGGTGCGGCCTGTTCGATGCCGGTGATGAAACCCTTGGCGCCGCCTACCAGCAAGACCAGACCGAGGCCCAACTGAATGAAGATGGTCGGAAAATTTTCCGGCAAGCCGATGCGCGACAGCCACATGGGCGCCTCGGCCTCGGTGGCATGGCCATCCTTGACCAGTTTCTCGGACGCCTTGAGCGTCAGCATGAGGTAGAAGAAATAGATCGCCACCATGACAAATGCCAGGGTAGCGCGAATGCCGGCCGTCCCGTGGGGCACGAACAAGGCCACGCAAGCCAAGGCGAAGGCCGCCAGGAAAAAGTTCAGGTCGCGGGTCAGGCCGGTATGCTCCGGAGTCAGGTGGCCCTGGGTGCCGCGCCGCTGCCAGACCGACGCGGCCATCATGAACAGGGATAAGGTCGAGAGCATCAAGGGCGCGCCCAAGATGGCGCCGACGCCAATTTCCTCGTTGATCTGCTGATTCTGGGTGCCGCCGAAGATCGCCAATAACGGTACGATGGTCTCCGGCATGGCGGTACCCACTGCGGCAAAGATCGAGCCGGTTACCCCTTCCGATATCTTCAGCCGCTCGCCCAAATGTTCCAAGGCATTCACGAAGACCTCGGAAGCGATCAGGATCAGAAACAGAAAAAAAACGAGTTCGAGAAACAGCATAACGACCCCTGTAAAAATGACACGCTATTCTACCAAGCGGATGCGGGATAATGGCCGGGTAGGCTTGACGAGACAGACATGAACCGGGAATTTGACCAAGCGGGCTGGCTAAACGACGTCCGACACATTGAGTCGGCCAATTTCGACGACCGGCCGGTCGGCACGCCAATCGACTTGCTGGTCATCCACAACATCAGCTTACCGCCAGGCGAGTTCGGCGGTGACGGGGTGATCGAGCTATTCACTAACCGGCTCGATCCAGCCGCCCACCCCTATTATCGAACCATCGAGGGCCTGCGCGTATCGGCCCACTTCTTCATCCGCCGTGACGGCGAACTGATCCAGTTCGTGGCCGCTGACAAGCGGGCCTGGCACGCCGGACGCTCAGCCTGTAACGGCCGGGAATGTTGCAACGATTTTTCCATCGGCATCGAGCTGGAAGGCGCCGACGACACGCCCTTCACCGATGCCCAATATGAAAGTCTGAATGGTTTGATCGGGGTCTTATGCCGGCATTACCCGATCGGGGCCATCGTCGGCCACTCCGACATCGCGCCGGGCCGAAAGACGGACCCAGGTCCCTGTTTCGATTGGGGGCGACTAGATAAGGCTCAGGCCGCCTGAGCCGGAATCTCGGCGCCAATCCGCTTGACGCGGTTCTTGTCGTCGACATAGACCAGCTTGGGCTGATATTTGGCCAGATCGAGCTCGGAATAGCCGGCAAAAACGGCAATAATCAGCAGGTCGCCCACGGCCGCCTTGCGCGCCGCCGCGCCGTTGACCGAGATCATGCCGCTGCCGCGCGGACCCTTGATGGCATAGGTGGTGAAACGCTCGCCATTGTTGACGTTGTAGATGTCGATCTGCTCATACTCCCGGATGTCGCCAGCCTCCAGCAGCAGCTCGTCGATGGCGCACGAACCCTCGTAATTCAGCTCCGACGCGGTGGTGCGTACACGGTGCAGCTTGGATTTTAATAAGGTGCGTTGCATGGCAATGCGCATGGACGGATCGGGGTGCGAATTATACTCACGCAGGGCACGCGTGGAACAGTCAAAAATTTCAATAGAACCAAGGTGTTCAACGCCGGCCCGAGCACACTGGCGGCAAGCCGGCGGGCGCGCTAACATGGTTTTATGTCCGATACCGCTCAATTGATTCGGCAATGCGCCATTCTGGCCGATTTGTCGCCCGACCTGGCCGCCAAGGTGGCCCGGCAGGCCTTGCCGATGACCGCACCGCCGGGCGTCCTATTGTTCGACGCCGGCAACGCTTGCCAGGCGCTGCCGCTGGTCATAGCCGGCGCAATCCGCGTTTTCAAACGGGCCGAAAACGGCCGGGAAATCAGCCTGTACCGGGTCAATCCTGGCGAAATCTGTATCGTCACAATCAGTTGTCTATTAGCCGGCGACGCCTATCCGGCGACCGGCGTTGCCGAAACCGACATCACCGCCCTGGCCCTGCCCCGGCCCTTATTTCTGGAATTGACCGAAACCCATCCGCCCTTTCGCCAGGCGGTCTTTCACCTGTTCGGCGAACGACTGACTGGGCTGATGCAACTGGTCGAGGAGATCGCCTTCCGCAAGCTGGACCAGCGCCTGGCCGCGCTGCTGGCCGCGCGTGCGCCGCTGGCCCTGGGCTCACACCAGCTACTGGCCGACGAGCTGGGCAGCGTGCGCGAGATCGTCAGCCGCCTATTGAAACAGTTCGAGGAACAAGGCTGGGTCCGTACCGGCCGGGAAAAGATCGAAATACTCAACGCCGCTGCCCTGCGCGATTACGCCGCCGCGCTTAGGTAACAAAAGTCACCGACTATTTTCAAGCAATTGCGTAGTCTGGCTTCCATGTCGCGCGCAAGCGCGGCGCTCAACCAACTGAAGGAGTCATGACATGAAACTAAACGTCGGCGGTATCGATCGAATTCTGCGCATCGTCCTGGGCGCCGCACTGATCGCCTGGGCTGCGCTGCTGGGCGGTCCGGCCTGGGCCTGGATCGGCATCGTTCCCCTGGCCACCGGCCTGATCAAATTCTGCCCGTTGTACTCGATCCTAGGCATGAACACCTGCCCGAAGCAGTAGTCCGACATAGCTCCGAAAAAGGCCCTGTGGGGCCTTTTTCATTTCAGGAACAGCTTGTAGGCCGGGTTGCGGCTCTCATTCCAGTAGCGATAACCAAGACCATCGAGGAATTGCTGGAACTCTGCCTTTTCGGCCGCCGGCACCTGCACGCCGCATAGCACCCGGCCGTAGTCAGCGCCGTGGTTGCGATAGTGGAACAGGCTGATGTTCCAGTTGTGGCTCATGCTGTTGAGGAAGCGCATCAGCGCGCCCGGTCGTTCCGGGAATTCGAAACGGTAGATCGTCTCGTTCTTCACCTGCGGCGCGCGGCCGCCGACCATGTGGCGGATGTGCAGCTTGGCCATCTCGTTGTCAGTGAGGTCCAGCACCGGCAACTCATTCTTGTTCAGTGCGGCGATCAGCTTAGCCACCTCGGCCCGGTTATGCACTTGCAGGCCGACGAAGACGTGCGCCACCTTGGGGTCGGCGTAGCGATAGTTGAATTCGGTGATGACCCGGCCACCGATCAGTGAGCAGAAGGTCTTGAAGCTGCCCGGCTTCTCGGGGATCGCCACAGCCAGCACGGCCTCGCGCTTTTCGCCCAGCTCGGCCCGTTCGGCGACGAAGCGCAGGCGGTCGAAGTTCATGTTGGCGCCGGAGGCGATGGCGATGAGGTTCTTGCCCTTGGCCTTCTCGCGCGCCGCCCAGGCCTTGAGGCCGGCCACGCCGAGCGCCCCGGCCGGTTCCAATATCGAGCGGGTATCCTCGAATACGTCCTTGATCGCCGCGCAGATGGCATCGTTACTGACCCGAATGACTTCGTCCACGTACAACCGGCAGAGCCGGAAGGTCTCTTCGCCGACCTGCTTGACCGCCACGCCATCGGCGAAGAGGCCGACGTTGGCCAGGGTCACCCGTTCCTGCTTGGCCAGCGAGCGGGCCATGGCGTCGGCCTCTTCCGGCTCGACGCCGATGATCTTGATCTTAGGCTTAAGCCGCTTGATGTAGGCGGCGATGCCGGCAATCAGGCCGCCGCCGCCGACCGGCACGAAGATGGCGTCGATCGGCGCGCGCGCCTGACGCAATAATTCCATGGCGATGGTGCCCTGGCCGGCGATGACGTCGGGGTCGTCGTAAGGATGAACGAAGCTCTTCTTTTCTTTCTTGGCGATGGTCAGCGCGTGTTGGTAGGCGTCGTCATAGGAATCGCCATGAAGAACCACCGTCGCCCCGCGCTTGGCTACGGCGTCGATCTTGATCTGGGGCGTGGTGGCCGGCATCACGATGGTCGCCTGACAGCCGAGCACCTGGGCCGACAGCGCCACGCCCTGGGCATGATTGCCGGCGCTGGCGGTGACTACGCCTTTTTTCAACTGCGTCTTGGTCAGGTGGGCCATCTTGTTGTAGGCGCCGCGCAGCTTGAAGGAGAACACCGACTGCATGTCCTCGCGTTTCAGCCAGACCTGGTTATCGATCCGCCGCGACAGGTTGGGCGCGGGGTCGAGGTTGGATTCCACGGCCACGTCGTAGACGCGGGCGAGCAGGATTTTCTCTAGGTAGTCGGTCATGGGCCGGTTTGATCGCGTCGGGAAACCCCGCTATTCTCGGGCTTTCGCGCATAACTTGAAAGAAAAAGCCATGATGACTCAGGATGAAATGAAACAAGCCGTGGCGCGCGCCGCGATCGAACATGTGCCGGCCGGCATCATCGGGGTGGGCACCGGCTCCACCGCCAACTTCTTCATCGACGAGCTGGCCCACATCAAGGGCCGGATCGACGCCGCCGTGGCCTCCTCGGTCGCCAGCGCCGAACGCCTGAAAAAACACGGCATCCAGGTCATCGACCTGAACGAGGCCGGCGAGCTGGCGGTCTACGTCGATGGCGCCGACGAAATCACCCGTCACATGGCCATGATCAAGGGCGGCGGCGGCGCCCTGACACGGGAAAAGATCGTCGCCGCCTGCGCCAAACAGTTTGTCTGCATCATCGATCAGAGCAAGCTGGTCGATGTTCTGGGCGCCTTCTCGCTGCCGGTCGAGGTCATCCCCATGGCCCGCTCCTATGTCGCCCGACAGTTGGTCCGGATGGGCGGCAACCCCGTATTGCGCTCCGGCTTCACCACCGACAACGGCAACGTCATCCTTGATGTCCATGGCATGAACATCCTTGACCCGGTCGCCATGGAGACCGAGATCAACCAAATCGTTGGCGTGGTCACCGTCGGCCTGTTCGCCCGCCGAGGCGCCGACGTCTGTCTGATGGGCACGCCAGAGGGTGTGAAAACGCTGACTCGATAAAACCTGTCATCCCGGCCGCGTGATGTTCTACCTTGACCTGTTCGCCGCGTTCGAGCGTCACCGCATCGACTATGTGCTGATCGGCGGCCTGGCCGTTTCACTGCATGGCGTTGAGCGGGCCACGATGGATATCGATATCTCGGTGGCCATGACCCCGGAAAACCTAGCAGCCCTGGTTGCCTTGGCAAAGGAGCTGGACATGCGTCCGACCCTGCCCGTTGCTATCGACAGCCTGGCCGATCTCGATCAACTTCGGCGTTGGCACACCGAGCGCAACCTGGAAGCCTTCGCGCTGCAAGTACCGGGGTTGGCCGGCGTCACGCTGGACATACTCCTGTTCCCCCCCGTTGATTTCGCGGCCATGCTTGCCCGTGCCGTTACCTTTGATATTCAAGGTACGCCGGTGGTCGTCGCCTCGATCAGCGACTTGATCGCACTCAAGGAAGCCGTCGGACGCCCCATCGACCGCGCCGACATCGACCATCTTCGCCGCATTGCCGAGGACTGAACATGCCGTTTGATCCCGCCGACCGGACCTATCACGTCAGCGACGAGCGGCTGCGAGCTTTTCGCGCGCTCCCAGTCGAAGACCGGTTGCGCTGGGTGGAAGAGTTGGCAGCGTTTCTACGCATAGCCAAGGCATCGCGACCGCAAAAACCCAAACGGGCATGAGCAAACTGGTTACACGACCACGCACCCACCAGGCACTGCTGAGCCAGTGCGCCCTCTGCCCGGACATGATCTATAGCTGCTCGCCATTTGGCGAAAAAACTAGTGTAGTGTTGCACGTTGTTTGGCACATATGCGTACAAGGAAAGACCAATGCATCGGACGTAGGTCGGGATTCATCCCGACAACCCGGCCCATGGAACCCGCGTCGTCGGGATGAATCCCGACCTACAAAACCCCGCTGACATGCCCGGCTTGTTGGGTTGAATCCCGACAAGGGCTTACATATAAGCATTCCAAAGAATGCAACACTACATTAGAACGTTTCGCGTAGCCGCAGGAAGACCGGGAAACGCGGCAGGCCCTTGGCGGTCAGGCCACGATAGCGATAGGTGATCGTACTGCCGACCGGAGGCGGGGCCTCCCGCTGGGCATCGCTGAATCCGGTGCCGACGCGGAAGCTGCGGCCGTTGTCGTCCGCCACCAGCAGGGCGCCCAGCCGACCGGTGTTGCGACCTGCTCCCGGCAGATGCGCGACCACCTTGGCCTCACGGTCCAGGTAGGGCTTCAGCTTGACCAGATCATCACTCCGGCCAGCCGTATAAGGCGCGTCGGCGCGGTGCAGCATAAGGCCTTCGCCGCCCGCCGCCACCACGCTGTCCAGTTTCGCCAGTAGCGTTTTCTGGTCGGCCACCCGGAATTGCTCCACGGCCTGCAACCAGGGGATGCCGGCGTGTTCGGCCCACTGGGCCAGCCTGTCTTTGCGGGTGGTGAATGTCCCCTCCGCGCCAGGCAACTCAAACAGCATGTAGCGGACCTGCCGCCATTCCGCGTCGACCGGCTCAGCCTTGCGCACAATGCCGGACAGACGCTCGAATGTATTTCGGCCCAGCCAGAGCTCGCCATCCAGCGGTGTGGTGGGAAAATCGCGGGTGAACCAGGCCGGGGCCGGCACCGGATGGCCGCTACGGAAATAGAGTTTACGGCCGTCCCAGTAGGCCCGGACGCCGTCTAGTTTTTCGCTGACCCAGTAACCGGCAGGATCGATAGCGTTGCGGTAGACCTCGGCCAGAACCAAGGCCGGCGCGGCCTCGGCGGCGGCCAGGGCCGGCATGGTTAGAAATACGGACAGCAGGCAGGCGGCGACCAGGCGGATTTGCATAGCGGTTCGAGTCAGTAGCCCGCGTCGTCGAATTCATCCTCGGAAAAGCCATCCTCAGCCGGCACCTTGTATTTCTCGGCCGCCCATTCGCCCAGATCGATCAGCTTGCAACGCTCGGAACAGAATGGCCGGAATTTGTTTTCCGGTCGCCACTCCACCGGCTGGTTGCAGGTGGGGCAGGCGACGGTCTTGAATTTTTCAGTCATATAAACGCAAAGGGCGGCCTACGCCGCCCCGCCTGATCCGTGCCCAGTTAAACCGAGAAGGACGAACCGCAGCCGCAAGTGGACACGGCGTTGGGGTTCTTGATGACGAACTGAGCGCCTTCCAGGCCCTCGGTGTAGTCGATCTCGGCGCCCGTCATGTACTGCATGCTCATGGAGTCGATCAGCAGGGTGACGCCGTTCTTGACCATGGTGGTGTCGTCCTCGTTCTGTACTTCGTCGAAGGTGAAACCGTACTGGAAGCCGGAACAGCCGCCGCCGGTCACGAAGACGCGCAGCTTCAGTTCGGGGTTGCCTTCTTCGGCGATCAGTTCCTTGACCTTGTTGGCAGCGCTATCTGAGAAGTTGAAGGGGGTGGGCATTTCGGACATGGCAATACTCCTAAACAATAAATAGTTGACTAATTATCTCTACCAAATTCGCTCAAGTCAATCAGGGCGACACCGGAACCTGGGTCAGGCCCGTGTTCTCCGACCGACCAAACAGCAGGTTCATGTTCTGCACCGCCTGGCCGGATGCGCCCTTGACCAGATTATCAATCACCGACAGAACCACCACGATGTCGCCGCCTTGTGGCCTATGGACAGCAATCCGGCAGAGGTTGGAGGCGCGCACCGAACGGGTCTCCGGATGTCCCTTGGCGGGCAGCACATCGACAAAATATTCGCCAGCATAGCGCGCCTCGAACAGGGTCTGCAAATCGACATCCTTGGTCAGCCGGGCATACAAAGTGGCATGGATGCCGCGAATCATCGGGGTCAGGTGCGGCACAAAGGTCAGGTTGACGTCGTGGCCGGCCATCCGGGCCAGGCCCTGACGTATCTCCGGCTGGTGACGGTGACCGGCGACCGCGTAGGCCCTAAAGTTGTCGGTCGCTTCGGCATACAAAGCGCCAATCTCGGCCTTGCGACCGGCGCCGGAGACGCCCGACTTGCAGTCGGCCACCAGCCACGAGGTATCGATCACGCCGGCCTCGATCAAGGGCAAAAAGCCCAGTTGCACGGCCGTCGGATAGCAGCCTGGATTGGCGATCAGACGGGCGGTCTTGACCTGATCCCGGTTGATTTCGGGCAGGCCATAGACCGCCTCGGCGACCAGGTCCGGGCAGGCGTGTTCCATGCCATACCACTTGGACCATTCGGCGATGTCCTGAATGCGGAAATCGGCGGCCAGGTCGATCACCTTGACCCCGGCATCGAGCAGTGCACGGGCCTGCTGCATGGCGACGCCGTTGGGCGTGGCAAAGAAGACCACGTCACAGGCATTGAGCGGCGCCGTTTCGGGCGTGGTAAAGGCCAGATCGACCCGGCCGCGCAGGGACGGGAACATCTCCGCCACCTTCATGCCGGCTTCCTTTCGGGAGGTAATCGCCGTGACCTCCGCCTCGGGATGCTGGGCCAGCAAACGGAGCAATTCAACCCCGGTGTAACCAGTGCCGCCGACAATGCCTGCCTTAATCATGTGTTTCCCTCTCAAAAAGCGCTTACGCGATGATAGCGCGCAAGCATGAAAAAAGCCGCCCGAAGGCGGCTCTTAGTCTATCCAGTGGATTAACGCTTGGAGAACTGCTTGCGCCGACGGGCCTTGCGCAAACCGACCTTCTTACGCTCGACCTCGCGGGCATCGCGGGTTACCAGGCCAGCCGCCTTGAGGGGCGGCTTGAAACCGGCATCAAATTCGATCAGCGCGCGGGTGATGCCATGGCGGACCGCGCCGGCCTGGCCGGATTCGCCGCCACCGTGGACGTTCACCATGATGTCAACGCTGGTCTCGCGGTCGATCAGCTTGAGCGGCTGACGGACGATCATGCGACCGGTTTCGCGGGCGAAGTATTCATCCAGTGGCTTGCCGTTCACGACGATCCTGCCGGAGCCGGTCTTGAGGAACACGCGGGCCACGGAACTCTTGCGACGACCGGTGCCATAGTAGTAGTTGCCAATCATGATCTATTCCTCAGAATTCCAGGACTTGCGGCTGTTGGGCGGTGTGCGGGTGTTCGCCGCCGGCATACACCTTCATCTTTTTAATCATTGCGTAACCCAGCGGGCCTTTGGGCAGCATACCCTTGACGGCCTTTTCCAGGGCGCGGCCAGGGTGCTTGGCCTGCATATCGCCATAGTTGGTTTCGGTGATGCCGCCAGGGTAACCGGAGTGGCGGTAATACTTCTTGCCCAGTGCCTTGTCGCCGGTCACACGCATCTTCTCGGCGTTCACCACGACGATGAAATCGCCGGTATCCACGTGGGGAGTAAAGATGGCCTTGTGCTTGCCGCGCAGCCGATGGGCGATCTCGGCGGCCAGACGGCCAAGAACCTTGTCGGTGGCATCGACCACGAACCAGCCGCGCTCGACTTCATGCGACTTAGCGGAAAACGTTTTCATGATTCTGTCCTGAATATTTTGCCCGAAAACTTCGGGCGTGGTCTTACAGAAAGGCGCGGATTTTATGGGATGTTGAGCCTGCATGTCAAACCTCATTGCACGATAGCCACCCAACACCCGAATCGGCGATTGCTCCGTGCTGCCGATAACCCGGATAATCCGCCTGCGCTAGCGAACGGGAGTCAGCATGAAAGCACGCATCAAATGGATCGAGGGTATGGCCTTCATGGCCGAATCAGACAGCGGCCATGCCATCGTCATGGACGGGGCGCCGGACATCGGCGGCCGCAATCTGGGGCCACGGCCGATGGAGATGGTGCTGATGGGCGCCGGCGGCTGCACCTCGATCGACGTGGTGATGATCCTGCAAAAAAGCCGTCAGGATGTCGTCGATTGCCAAGTGGAACTCACCGCTGAACGGGCGGCCGCCCATCCCAAGGTGTTCACCAATATCCACTTCCACTTCATCGTCAAGGGCCGCGCCCTGAAGCCGGAGGTGGTGGAACGGGCCATCAATCTGTCGGCCGAGAAGTACTGCTCGGCGACCATCATGCTGGCCCAGACGGCGGCGGTGACACACGACTTCGAGATCGTTGAAATACAGTAACGAGTGACAAGAAAGGCGTGGCGAAAACCAGCGGTTAGCGCGCCGCAGCGCCCCCGTCACGCCCCTGCGTCACGCATCTGCCCGTCCAGGCCCGGCCGTCGGCGATGATGGCGAGCAGGCGATCGATGTTGGGATGCGTGCCGGGATGGGCGCGGGCATCGAGGGAGTGTTCCGCGTACATGATCAGGCCGGCCTCTGCGGCAGCCCGGTCGAGCTTGCCAAACTTCTCCAGCAGGTAGCGGTACACCTTCATGGATCCCTGGCTGCGGGGTTTGTTTTCCACCCGTGCCGTCTCGCCATCCGGCCCGGTCAACTCGATGACCGCCAGATCATCCGCTGCCGGCAGCCCGGCCAATACTTCCGCGAAGCTCATAGGTAGTACGCCGTCCGGGTCATCAGCTTGGACGACAGCTTCATCGCCATCTTCACCGGCAGCGGCAGGTCGGCGCCGCCGTGGGCGATAGCGGTCTCGGCGTGCTTGATCTCGTCCACCTTCATCTGCTCGACCACGGCCCGGCTCTTGGCGTCCTGCTCGGGCAGCGAGGCCAGATGGCTGTTGAGATGGCCTTCCACCTGGCGCTCGGTCTCGGCCAGGAAGCCCAGGTTCCACTTGTCGCCCAGGGCGCCGGCCAGCACCCCCAGGCCGAACGACCCCGCGTACCAGAGCGGGTTCAGCACGCTCTTGCGGCTGCCCAAGTCATACAGTCTGCGCTCGCACCAGGCTAGGTGCTCGGTCTCCTGGTCGCTGGCCTCGACCAGCGCCTCGGCCGCCTCGGGGTTGCGCGCCGTCAACGCCTGGCCCTGGTAGAGCGCCTGGGCGCATACCTCGCCGCTGTGGTTGACCCGCATCAGGCCGGCGGCGTGGCGCTTTTCCGCCTCGCTCATCTCGGCCTCGTCAATCTTGGCATCCGGGTAGGGACGGCGGCTGACGGCGCGGGCGAACACCGTGCGTAAGGCCTTGTCGAAATTAACGATCAGGGAATCGGGAATGGGCAACATGAGGGCTCCTTGACTTTGACCCAAATTATAGCGAACGGCTCACGCGTTTGATGCTGTCGTCCTCAGGGTGCGGCGCGATGCGGAAGCCCAGGCTGGCGGCCAGTTTCAGCATGCCCTGGTTGCGCTTGAGCACCTCGCCATCCATGGTCCGCAGGCCCTTGGAGCGGGCCACGTCCATCAACACATCCATCAGCTTGTGGGCGACGCCCTGGTGCTGCCAGTCGTCGTCCACCACCACGGCAAACTCGCAGGAGACCTGATCGGGATAGCTGGCGTAGCGGGCAACGCCGATCTCTTCTTCCTTGCCATCCGTCTCGATTACTGCCAACAGGGCCATTTCGCGGTCGTAATCGATCTGGGTCAGCCGCACCAGCATGACATGGGAGAGTTCCTGCACGGCGTCCATGAAGCGAAAATACTTGGCCTCTTCGGACAGGCTGCGGACGAAGGCCTGGGTGATCTCGGCATCCTCGGGCCGGATCGGTCGGATGGTAACGTCGGTGCCGTTGGGCACTTGCCAATGACTGACCAGATGCACCGGGTAGGGATGGATGGCCATGTGGCCGTACTTGTCGGCGCCGGGCGGACGCGAGGCAATGGCGATGCGGGCGTCGGCCGCCATGGCGCCATGCTCATCCACCAGCAACGGATTGATGTCCAATTCGGCCAGCCAGGGCAATTGGCAAACCATTTCAGATACCCGCAAGAGGACGTTCTCCAGCGCCGTCATATCGGCCGCCGCGCGGCCGCGAAACTCGCCCAGCAGCTTGGCGACCCTGGTGCGGCCGATCAGGTCACGGGCCAGATAGCTGTTGAGCGGCGGCAAAGCCACGGCGCGGTCCTGGTAGGCCTCGACATCGACGCCGCCCAAACCGAAAGCGATCACTGGCCCCAACACCGGGTCGCTGATGGTGCCGACCAGCACCTCGCGGGCATTGGCGCGCGACAACATGGGCTCGATTACCACCCCTTCCAGCTTGGCGTCCGGTCGATGCTTCTTCACCTCAACCATCATACCGGTATAGGCCGCCCGCACCGCCTGACCGCTGGACAACCCGAGACGCACGCCGCCGACGTCGGATTTGTGGCTGATGTCGGGCGAGTTGACCTTCATGGCCACAGGGAAACCCAGTTGCTGCGCCATCAGCATGGCCTCGGTAGGGTCGCGCGCGATGAGGGTCTGGGCCACCGGGATGTGAAAGGCCGACAGCAGGGCCTTGGATTCCACCTCGCTCAGCCAGTGCCGGCCCTGGGCCAGTGCACCCTCGGCGATCAGGTGAGCGCCTTCGACATCCGGCTCAGCCTGATGCGATAGCGAACCCGGGGTCTGCATCAGTTGCCGCTGATTCTCATAGAAGTCGGCGATGAAAGAAAACACCTCGACCGCCGGCTCGGGGGTCTTGAAATAAGGGATGCCAGCCTTGCGGAAGACCATGCGCCCGGCCGCCACCTGATCCTCGCCCATCCAGCAGGTCAGCACCGGCTTATCGGAGGTCTTGGCCGCGGCGACCACGGCATCGGCCACTTCGGTCGGCTGGGTCATCGCCTGCGGTGTCAACATGACCAGAACGCCATCGACGCCGCGGTCGGCCAGACAAGCCTCCACAGCGGCCCGATAACGTCCCGCCCCGGCATCGCCGATAACATCGATCGGGTTGCCATGGGACCAGTTGAACGGTAGCGCCTGATTCAGTTTCTCGATGGTCTGAGGCGCTAGATCGGCGATGCGCACACCCAGATCCACCGCCCGGTCGGTGGCCATGACACCGGGGCCGCCGCCGTTGGTGACGATGGCCAACCGATTGCCGGCCGGTTTCACCCGCGAGGACAGGGCCAGGGCCGCCGAGAACAGTTGCAATATGGTATTCACCCGCACCACGCCGGCGCGGCGCAATAAGGCATCGAACACATCGTCGCCGCCCACCAGGGCGCCGGTATGCGAGGCTACGGCCTTGGAGCCGGCCTCATGGCGGCCCACTTTCACCAACACTACCGGCTTCAGCCGCGCCACGGCGCGGATCGCACTCATGAAGCGGCGGGCATCGCGTATGCCCTCGATGTACATCAGGATGCCACGGGTAGCCGAGTCGTTGGCCAGGTAGTCAAGTATCTCGCCAAAATCCAGATCGGCCGAGGCGCCGCTCGACACCACGGTCGAAAAGCCGATGCCGTTCGAGGTCGCCCAGTCCAGCATGGCGGTGCAGATCGCGCCCGACTGCGACACCAATGCCAACTCACCGACCAGCGGCTTACCCAAGGCGAAGGTGGCGTTCAGGCCAATGGCCGGCCGCTGGATACCCAGGCAGTTTGGGCCGATGAAACGAATGCCATATTGCTTCGCCGTCGCCAGCAGGCGCTCCTCCAGGGCAATGCCTTGCGGCCCCATCTCGCGGAACCCGGCGGACAGCACCACGGCATAGCGTACACCGCGCTTGCCGCAGGCCTCCAGTATGGGCGCCACGGTCAGCGCCGGGGTGGCAATGATGGCCAGGTCTGGGGTTTCAGGCAGATCGGCCACGCTGGCGAAGCAGGGGCGATCCAGCAGGGTCTGGTACTTGGGATTGATTGGATAAACCTGGCCCTGAAAATCGGCCGCCAGCATGTTGCGAAAGATCACCCCAGCAACCGATTCCTCACGGCTGCTAGCGCCGAAAACGGCGACTGAACGGGGATTGAATAGCGGAAATAGATAGTGCTGACTCATGGCTTTGCTCCGACAATGACAGGGAAACGCGCCCTCTCATCGCGTCGCTGTAATCTTATGACGAATATCATTACGCCGCCATGAAAGACGCTATATTTCGATGATCCGACGCGAACTTCGTTTCTTATGCACACCGCCTATATCACTCATCCACTTTGCGCCAAACATCTCATCGCCGACTGGCACCCCGAAGCGCCAGCCCGGCTGGCCGCCATCGATGACCGCTTGCACGCCGCCCAGCTCTTCGACTACCTCTGCCATTTCCACCACCCGCCCCTGGCCACCAAGGAACAGTTGAGCCGGGTGCATGACCTGACTTATATCGACCACATCTTCGCATCCGCCCCGACCGAACCCGGCCACTATGAGCTGGACCCGGACACGGCGATGAATGAACACAGCCTAGCCGCCGCCCTGCACGCCGCTGGGGCCGCCGTCCGGGCGGTCGACAAGGTCATGGCCAGCAAGGTGCAAAACGCCTTCTGCGCCATTCGACCGCCTGGCCACCACGCCACCCGCAATCAGGCCATGGGCTTCTGCATCTTCAACAACGTCGCCGTCGCCGCCGCCCACGCCCTGGTCGAACACGGCCTCAAGCGTGTCGCCATCGTCGATTTTGACGTCCATCACGGTAACGGCACCGAAGACATCTTTCAGGCCGACGAGCGGGTGCTGCTCTGCTCAACCTTTCAGCACCCCTTCTACCCATACTCCGGTGCCGACACGGTCAGCGACCATATCATCAACGTTCCGCTACCCGCCGGCACCACCGGCCGCGCCTACCGCGCCGCCTTCGAGGCCCGCATCCTGCCCGCGCTGGACGCCTTCAAGCCGGAAATGATTTTATTTTCGGCCGGTTTCGACAGCCACCGTGAAGATGATATGGGCCAGTTCGGCCTGGTCGAAGCGGACTTCATCTGGATCACTGAAACGGTCATGGATATCGCCGCCCGACACGCCGACAAGCGCATCGTTTCAGTCCTGGAGGGCGGTTATGACTTGAACTCGCTGGGCCGCAGCGTGGCGGCGCATATCAAGACGCTGGCCGGGTTATAGGGTTTTACTTCGCGGTGTCCGGCGCCGGGGTCAGCTTGTGCTCGACCGCGAACACCGCTGCTTCGACGCGTGAGGAAAGATTAAGCTTGGCCAGGATGTGACGGACATGCAGCTTGACCGTGTCGTAACTGATGTCGAGCTGGCGAGCGATGGCCTTGTTGCTTTCGCCCTTGGCCAGATGGGCGAGGATTTCCCGCTCCCGCTGGGTAAGGCTGTTGAGCAGCGAATCAGCACTGCTGGTCTTGTTGTCTAGCAGGCTGATGAGCTTAGCGGTCATGGCTGGTGCGACCACGGTTTCACCCTTCACCGCGCGCTGAATGGCATCTTCCACATCATCCGGTTCCATGCTTTTCAGCAGGTAGCCATTGGCGCCGGCGCGCAGGGCGCGGGCCAGGTTTTCTTCAGCCTCGCTGACGGTGAGGATGATGATGGGCAGGGTGAAACCGCTGGCCTTCAATTGCTGCATCAAGCTGATGCCATCGGTGCCGGGCATGTTGAGATCGAGTATCAAGGCATCCGGGCTGTGTTCGCGCAACAGTCTCTGCACCTCGGTCGGGTCGCCGGTCATGGCGGCCACGCTGACCAGGCCGTCACGCTCTAATAATTCGGCCAGGCCCTTGCGAAACAAGGTGTGGTCGTCCACCAGGATGATGCGCGGTTGGCTCATGCGGCAAGGTCTCCCGGGTTGTCAGTCAATCGGGCCGGGAAGGTGAGCCGGATGATCGTGCCGCCGGCCGGCCGACTTTCAATCGACAGCTTGCCGTTCAGTCTAGCGGCCCGTTCCCGCATGATGGTCAGGCCGAAGCTCTTGCCAATGCTGACCGCCGGGCCGCTGTGCAAACCCACGCCATCGTCGGCCACGTTGACTATGTACTGACCGTCTTCCAGGTCCAGGGTGACGATGACGTGTCGCGCGCGGGCGTGCTTGCAGATGTTGTAAAGCGATTCCTGGATGATGTGGAAGACCTGGATTTCCTCTTCCGGCATCAGCACCACGTCCTGGGCAATGTTGAGGAAATCGACATCGGCGTTGGCCTTCTTGCGGAAGCTCTCGACCATCTCCCGCAGGGCCGGCACCAGACCGCGCGGATTGATACGATCGCGGAACTGGGTAATCAGGTTTCTCAATTCAGAGTAGGCCATATCGACCGCTTCCTCGACGTCACCGAGGTAGCGAATAGATTGGCCCTGGTTGCCTTCCATCATGGCATCGTTGAGCACGGCCAGGCGCATCTTGGCGTAGGCCAGGGTCTGAGCCAGCGAATCGTGTATCTGGTTGGCCAGCATGGTGCGCTCGTTCATCAGCGAAATGCGCATGTTCTCGCGGGTTAGACGGGCGTTCTCCAGGGCTATGCCCAAGTGCTCGCTGATCGAATTGAACAGGTAGCTGATGTCCGGCGGCAAGGTCTTGTCACCATCCATGAACAGGTTGTACACGCCCAGCACCCTGCCCTTATGGCGTAGCGGAATGGCATATACCGTCTTGCATTGCAGGGCGAAGTAGAGATGGCGAACCTGCTTGTTGCAGCCGATCAGCACGCTATCCATCTGGGGCGACTGGGATCGGATCGCCTGGCCGCAGACGCCGCACTCTACCGGCATATAGCGATTCTTATCCTGCAACGCCGGGGACAGGCCGATCGAGCCGACCATGCGCAGGTAGCTGCCGTCCGAGGTCAGCACTCGCACCACACCGGCCTTGCCTTTGGACAGGCGCATCATGATCGCCAGGAAGCGAGTCAGCATCTGATCGACGTTGGCGTCGGCGTTCATGTTGCTGGCGATCTCGGCCAGCGCCTCGACCACCGGCAGGTGGTCCTGGGCGTGCGCATCGTCGGCCAGAACCGGAGTATCGATGTGGGACCTGCCGATTTCGGCGATGGGGATGTTCTGCGGGAGCACGGCGTTAAACCAGAGAAGTCAGCGCCTCATGGTAAGTAGACCGCCCAAGGAATGCAATGACCGCCGAACCATAGTGTCCGGTTAAAGGCGGGCTGCAGCCTACAGGTTGCGCGCTACCTTGCCACCGGCCAGCGGCGGGTTCTTGTCGAAATAGCGTTTGATGCCGCCGGCAATGGCGGCCGCCAGCCGTTCCTGATAGGCCTCGCTCAACAGGCGTTTTTCTTCCGCCGGGTTGGAGATAAAGGCAGTCTCGACCAGGATGGATGGGATGTCTGGCGCCTTGAGTACGGCGAACCCAGCCTGCTCAACATGGCCTCGATGCAGGTCGTTGATGTCGCCCAACTCGCTCAGCACATCACGGCCCAGTTTGAGGCTGTCGGAGATGGTAGCCGTCTGGGTAAGGTCGATCAGGGTCTGTTTCAGGTATTTATCCTTGACGTCGATGTTGACGCCGCCAATCAGGTCGGCCGCGTTTTCACGCTTGGCCAGCCAGCGCGCGGCCACCGAGGTCGCGCCTTTTTCAGACAGTGCGAAAACCGACGAGCCTCTTGCCGCAGTGTTGGGGAAGGCGTCGGCATGAATGGAAACAAACAGGTCGGCCTGCGCCTTACGGGCCTTTGCTACCCGCTCGAACAATGGGATGAAGTAATCGCCGTCGCGGGTCAGCACCGCGCGCATGTTCTCCATCTTGTCGATATGCGCCTTGAGCCGGCGGGCGACATCCAGCGTGACATCCTTCTCATGCGAGCCGTTGGCGCCGGTCGCGCCGGGGTCCTCGCCGCCATGGCCGGCATCCAGCGCCACGGTGATAAGTCGAACATAACCAGACCGCCTCGGCTTGTCGCCGCTGGCCGCCTTTTCCTGCCTGATCGGTTTATCGGCCACAACTAGCTTGGGCGCGGGCGCAGGCGAGGCGACCGGCGGCAATGACGGGGCGTGGGCAGCCGTTGCCCTGGACTCGATCTCGACCTCGGTAGCCGACGGTTGACTGACCTGGGCAATCGCCCTCTCCACCGGGCCTTCGGCATTGGCCACCGGACTCTCGGCCGATGGATAGAGATCGATCACCAGACGGTGGCCATACTCGCCCAAAGGCGGAAGGGTGAAGACGTTGGCCTTGACCTCGGCCTTCAACTCGACCACCACGCGGGTCACGCCGGGGGCATTGAGTCCCGAACGCAGGTTGGCAATCAACGGGTCTTGAGTAGCGACCTGACCGCTGGCCGCCTGCAACACCGGGCCGTTATCCACCCCGGTCAGGTCCAGTACCAGACGGTCAGGATTCTTCAGGCTGAAAACCTTGTATTGCGGAGAATTAGATAATTCCAGGGTGATGCGGCTGTAATCCGGTGCAGGCCACAGGCGCACGGCCTTGACGGCCACGCCGGCCAGGGCCGGCCAAGGACAGGCCAGGGCTAGAATCAACCCAGCAAGTACGACTCCATGACCTTTCGCGCGCATCGCCTGCCCTCCTCCGTATTGCCGGACAGCCGCGCCAGGCGACCCTCTCCGGCCAGGTCCAGGCGAATCGTCAGGTCTGGCTCGGGCAACATGCCCGCCGCCTTTTCCGGCCATTCCACCAGACCTATCGATCGAGCGTTGAAGTACTCCTGAAAGCCTGACTCCTGCCACTCGATCGGATCCGCGAACCGATATAAATCAAAGTGATATAGATTAAAGCTAGAAAATGGATAAATTTCAAGCAGTGTATAGGTCGGACTCTTCACGCGTCCGAAAAAATTCAGGCCGCGCAACAGTCCGCGGGTCAGGGTGGTCTTGCCGGCGCCCAGGTCGCCGGACAGCCAGATCGTCATCCCCGGCTGCACTGCCGAGGCCAGGCGACGACCGAGATCAAGCGTAGCGTGCTCATCCAGCAGTGGCAGATCGATAATCTGGCTATCATCTCGAACATGATGCATGACGGCGCTCTCCAAAACACGCAACAACTCAAACAGGCGATCCGGCTATGGGGCCGGGAGATGGGCCTTTCCGCCATCGCCTTCGCCGCGCCGGAACTGGGCGCGGCCGGCGCCGGGCTTGCCGACTGGCTGGCGCAAGGCCTGCATGGCGAGATGGATTATATGGCCCGCAACACCGAGAAACGCGAGCACCCAACCGAATTGGTAGCGGGCACCCAGTCGATCATCGTCACCCGGCTGGACTATCTACCGCCTGACCTGCCCGATGGCGGGCCGGACAGCGCGCGCATCTCGCGCTACGCCATGGGCCGGGACTATCACAAGACCGTGCGTCAGCGCCTGCAAAGACTAGCGGAGCGGATCGAATCGGCGGTCGGGCCATTCGGCTACCGCGCCTTCGCCGACAGCGCACCGGTCATGGAGGTGGAATTGGCCCGCCTGGCCGGCCTGGGCTGGCGCGGCAAACACACCCTGCTGTTGTCACGCTCGGGCTCCTGGTTCTTCCTGGGCGAGTTGTTCACCACCTTGCCGTTGCCGCCCGACGCGCCGCTGGAAGGCCATTGCGGCCACTGTGATGCCTGCCTGAAAAGCTGCCCGACCGCAGCCTTCATCGGGCCTTACCTGCTCGATGCGCGGCGCTGCATCTCCTACCTCACCATCGAGCACGCCGGCCCCATCCCCAAAGAACTGCGGCCGATGCTGGGCGCACGCATCTACGGCTGCGACGACTGCCAACTGGCCTGTCCCTGGAACCGTTTTGCCCGACCTGGCGAACTACCGGACTTCCTGCCCCGGAACGGCCTGGACCATAGCCGACTTGCCGACCTGTTCGCCTGGACCGAGAGCGAATTCAACGACCGCCTGGCCGGCTCGCCGATCCGCCGCATCGGCCATGAACGCTGGTTGCGCAACATCGCCGTGGCCCTCGGCAATACACCGCCCAACCCGCAAGCTGTCGCGGCCCTGGAGGCCCGCCGCGAGCACGCTTCGGCCATCGTCCGGGAGCATGTCGCCTGGGCCATCGAACGGCACAGGGCCGCCGCAACCGCGTGATTCAGGTTCATCTCGGCGGCATTACCTGCAAGAATGGCGGCTCGTTAGCACACTAGGCAAAACTGCTCCATGCATCTCGACCCACAAAATTCCATCGGCGTATTCGATTCCGGCGTCGGCGGCCTGACCGTCGTGCGCGCCCTGATGGAGCGCCTGCCGTTCGAACACATCCATTATTTCGGCGACACCGCCCGCGTGCCGTATGGCGTCAAATCGGTGGAGACCATCGGCCATTACACCACCCAGATCGCCGAATTCCTGCTGGAAAAACAGGTCAAGCTGTTAATCATCGCCTGCAACACCATGGCCGCCGTATCGTCGCAAGTGGTGCGGGACCTGTCGCCGGCGCCGGTGCTGGACGTGATCGAGGCGGGTGCGCTGAATGCCCTGGCTGCGACACGAAGCCGCCGCATCGGGGTCATCGGCACCCCGACCACCGTCAATAGCAACGCCTATGGCCGCGCCATACACCAGGTCGAACCGAATGCACGCGTCGTTTCCCAGGCTTGCGCCCTGTTCGTGCCCCTGGTGGAGGAAGGCTGGCTGGATCACCCGGTCACCCGCTTGACCGCCCAGGAATACCTCAAGCCGGTGCTGGCGGAAAAGATCGATACCCTGGTCCTCGGTTGCACCCATTACCCGCTCTTGAAACCACTATTGAGCGAAGTGGCCGGCCCCGATGTCGTCCTGGTCGACTCGGCCGAAGCCATGGCCGAACGCACGGCGGCCCTGTTGACCGACCTGAATCTGCATACCGCCTCGCGGACGCCGGCGGAGTATCACTTCTGGGTTACCGATGTGCCCTTGCGCTTCCAGGCCATCGGCGAGCGCTTTCTGGGCCGTTCGTTGAGCAATGTCCACGTCGTAAAGTGGTGAGCTGCGAGACGGTATTGATGCTGAGGCAATCGACCGATTGAGAACTTGTTGGCGGAGTGGACGGGACTCGAACCCGCGACCCCCGGCGTGACAGGCCGGTATTCTAACCAACTGAACTACCACTCCAATACTGCGAACCGCTTGCCGCGCCAGGCGGCACGGAGTCGCGCATTATACCGTCGGACAGGCAATATGCAAGCGCACTCCGCCCGACCTGGTGGTAACGATTTTCAGGATGATACTGACCGGCTGCCGCGCAGCGCCCAGAGCGGCAGCAACACGGCGGCGATCAAGGCGCAAGCGGCGGAAAAGGCAAATGCGCTTGGCGCGCCGGCTTGCTGGTAAATGAGGCCAAACAGCAACGAGGCGGGCAGCAGCATCACCCCCGTCGTCAGGTTGAACCAACCGTACGCTGTGCCGAGCATGTTTTTCGGCGCAAGGTCGGCCACCAAGGCCTTTTCACTGCCTTCGGTCGCAGCCAAAAACAGCCCGTAAAAGGCGAACAATGGCCACAGCAGCAAGGTATGAAAGCCATTCAGCCCCATAGCCAGATAGAACAGGCCATATACCGCCCAGCCAACCAGGATCAGCCGCGTCCGGCCCAGGCGGTCGGACAGGGCGGACAGCGGCGTGGACAACAGCATCGCTACCGCCGAGGTCAGCGCCCACAACAGCGGCACCTGGTAATCGGCCAGGCCCAGTTCCTTGGCCCGCAGGAGTAGGAACATGTTGGACGAATTACCCAGGGTGAACAGGGCCAGCACCAGCAGGTAACGCTTGTAAGCGGGGGGGAAGCCGGCCATCCGCCAGGAGAAGGGCCGGCGCTCAGCCATCGGTACGGTTGGCGGTTCCTTGATCGCCAAGGCCAGAGCGACGGTCATCATGCCCGGCACGATAGCCCACAGAAACACGTCCTTGATCGCCACCCCTCTGGCCAGCAGCCAGGCGGCCAGCAGCGGTCCAATCACCGCCCCGGCGTTATCCATGGCGCGGTGCAGGCCGAAGGCCAGGCCCCGGCGGTCGTCACTCACAGCGCCAGCCAGCAGTGCGTCACGCGGCGAGGTACGTAGACCCTTACCGACCCGGTCGGCAAAGCGCAGCACCAGCACCATGGGCCAGCTCGACGCCAGGTAAAACAGCGGCCGGGACAGGGCCGCCAGGCCATAGCCGCCTGCCACCCAGCCCTTGGCGTGACCTCGGCGATCCATGACCACGCCGGAAAAGAGCTTCAGCAGGCTGGCGGTGGCCTCGGCGATGCCCTCGATCAGGCCGAGCGCCTTCGGGCCGGCCATCAGCACCGAGGCCAGAAACAGCGGCACCAGTGGATAAACCAGTTCGCTGGTGCTGTCATTGAACAGGCTCACCAGGCCGAGCAGCCAGACGGTACGAGGCAGGGAAAGGAGTTTTTCGATCATATTCGCTCAGGGGGACGGTTACAGGGTGGGTTTCAATGTAGCGGTGTAGGCCAGGAAACTGTCGTCCATCGCCTGGGTCTTGCTCCACAGGTAGGGGAAATGTCCATAGTGCATCAACGATAACTGCTCTCCCGCCGTCGCCACGTCCGCGCCCCGCGACAGTCGATACAGCGCTGAGACCAGGCCGGTGCGATCCGATCCCGCCTGACAATGGACCAGCACCGGTTTCGGCGCCGTGCTCAGGATGGCCAGGATTTCTTGCATTTGCCTGACTGTGACCGGATTCTCGGCCGAGATGGGGTAATCGAAATGGGCTACGCCATCGGCTGCGCTGGTCACGACCTCGCCGTCGTACCAGGGCGTGCCAGTGTTATTGCCGCGCAGATTGAGGACCGAGCGGATGCCATAGCGCTTGACCACCCGATCCAGCTCTGCCGGATCGAGCTGGGCCGAACGGTAAAACCGACCCGCCTCCACCTCATGGAAATTGCCGCCGGCCTGCCAATAGGCATACAGACCACCGCCGGTGGCCAGAACCAGTGCGGCCAGGGTGCCGCAGATAAATGCGGCCTGTCGGAAGCGACGCCGCGAAATCAACTGCATAGCCCACTCCTGTCTGAGGGCGTGTGAAAGAAAGGTGTCTCAAGCACGCGGACGCACCACCGTCACCGCGCAGGGCGCGTAGGCGATCACCTGGCGCGCCACCGAGCCGATCAGCCAGCGCTCGAACAGGCCATGGCCGCGATGGCCGACCACGATGTGGTCGATGCCGTGGTCCTCGGCGTAGAGCACGATGGTCTCGGCCGGGTGGCCGACCTTGACCTCGAAATGCGCCTTCAGCGCGCCGGTCCGGGACTTGAGCGGTTGCAGGGTGTGGGCATGGTGGCGGCGCGATTGTTCGATCACCGCTTCGGTCTCCACCTCATCGCCGAACTCCGGTGGACGGGCCACCGCCAGTACGTGCAATTCCGCGCCGTACTTGCCGGCCAGGTCGAGAGCGAAGTCGAAGGCGGCGCGGGCCGAGTCGGAGCCGTCGTAGGCGATAAGCAGTTTCTGGATCATGGCGATTCTCCTGATGAGCGTGGTAATGGGTCGGCCAGGGGGTCAAGGCCGATCGAGGTGAGATGGGTGCTCAGGCGGATTTGCAACCGATTCATCATAAGTCCGACAGGCTCCTCGCTTCCAGTACCGCGATGCGCCCCAGCCCCTCGGCCAGTTCCCGCTGCCGGGAAGCGGTCTCGCTTTCGCCGCGCTGGCGTAGTGCTCGGCCCTGGCCGATGGCGGTCTCGATGCCGGCGAGAGTGGCTTCGATGCGATCGAGCATCTCACGGCGGAAGTCGCGCACGCTCGCCTTGATGCGTTCCTCGAAATCGTGGCGCAGCCGGCCGGCCTGGCGCAGAGGGATGGGATGGCTGACGAAAGCGGGCAGCAGGCCAGCCCCCAGCAGCGCGTTGATGAGGCTACTCTTGCAGCGCTTGAATTCGCCTGCCACCACCAGATTGAAGGCGTGTTGCGCCAGCTTGCCGCGCAAGTCGGCCAGTGGTGCCTGCGGCACGCCCGGAATGGCCGCAGCCGCCTCCACCAAGGCGCCCACGGCGGCGGGCGAGGCGTCAGGCGGTTCCGTGTGCATCCTTGTCCTCGCGCGGCAGCAAATGTCTCGGCAGGAAGAAGGCGTTGGCGATCAGGGTCGGCACCACCGCGCTGCCGATCACCGCCGCCACCAACGCGGAATACTGGGCCTGATCGACGATCTGGTGACTCAAGCCGAACAGGGCCGAGATGGTGCCGAAGGTCAGCCCGGTGGACATCAACAGCGTGGTGTACATGCCTTCCTGTTTCGGCGAACCGTAGCCGCGTGCCACCGGATAGACGCTCGCCATCTTGGTCGCCATCTTCGCCAGCAGCAGCGCGACGAAGGCCAGGGGTGCCGCCACCAAGGCCGGCAGCGACACCAGCGAGCCGGCGCGGATGAAGTAGAACGGGGTCAGCAGGCCGAAGGTCAGCGTGCGCAGGCGGCGAACGAGGGCGTGGTCCTTGCCCACCGTGCCGGCCAGCACCATACCCAGCAGATAGGCCGGCAACACCGCTTCACTGTCCGCCCAGGTGGCCAGCGCGCCCATGGCGAACAGGCAGAACATCAATAGCTTCGCTTCCAGTTCCGACGGCCGCCCGCCATAGCGGCGGAAGAAATGCGGGATCAGACGCGGCAGGATGACCGCCGCGAGCACGCCGACGCCGAGGAAGATCAGCGTCCTGTAAGTGAACGGGGCAAAGATCAGGCCCAAGGCGATCACCGTGACCAGGTCGGTGATGAAGCAGGCGGCCAGCACGGTCTTGCCGTAGTCGGTGGCGTTCAGCCCGAACTCCAGCATCACCGCGTAGACCACCGCCACCGAGGTGGTGGACATGGCGATGCCGGCCAGCCAGCTCGCTTCCACGCTCCAGCCCAGGCCACAGCGGGCCAGTGCGGCACAACCGATAAAAGGGGCGATGAAGCTAACCAGGCCGATGGCCGTGGCCTGTTTCCACTGCTTGCGAAACACGGCGGGGTCGAGCTCCGCACCAGCCAAAAAGGTCAGCAGGATCGCCCCGCCCCGGCCAGGAACTTGATCCAGCTCGCATCCCCCGCCAGGATGGCGCTGCCCAGCAGCGCGCCAATGAATAACTGGGCGATGGTGCCGACGACGATCTCGGACAAGGCGGTAGCCACCCGCAGCCAGATCGACAGCATTGAGGCCAGTAGGGCCAGCCCCAGCCACAGCGCAGCCTGGGTCCAGATTTCGGTCATGGCGCGGGTTCCTCGGGCGGCTCCTCCACGTCCGGATTCACCACCCCGAAGCGGGCCGGGATGTGGGCGTAGAAAACCCGGACCTTCTCCCTGTGCAGCAGCTCCAGCAGCCGGGCCGATTCCTCCTCGCTGACGGTGAACTCTACCTCTACCGGCAGATTGCCGGCCAACTCGAAGAAGTGATCTTCCTGCAGATGATGGTGGTGGCCGAAGCCGGCCATGGCGCGGAATGCGGTGCCGCCCCGGATACCCAGCTTATTGGCCTGGTCCAGCAGCCATTCCCAGGCCAGGCGGCCGTGGCAGCGCTGGTTCTCATGCAGATAAAACCTGATAAAACAGCCTTCCATGTCGACTCCTTATTTAACGAAACTCACGTCGCCCATAGGGCGGGCCATGCCCGCCGCAACGGCACCGGGTGAACAGCGACCATGGGCCGCCCTATGGCATTTCATGATTTGGGGAGGCGATGCGCCATGATGGTTAGACATCACGCGGCGTGCCGCGCCCAGGCCACAGTGGCGATGCCGGCGAAGGTCATCAAGATCGCCCCCAACACATGCCCGGCGACTGCGACCAGCGCCCAGGAGGGTCGGCCCTGCTGCAACAGGGTGGCGATCTCGGCGGAAAAGGTGGAGAAGGTGGTCAACCCACCGCAAAAGCCGGTAATGACCAGCAAGCGCCATTCCGGCGCCAGGCCCGGCAGTGCACTGAAAAAAGCGATGGCCAGACCAATGACGTAGCCGCCGATCAGGTTGGCAGCCAGTGTGCCGGGGGGAATGGTGGGGAAGAGCGCGTTGAGCTTGAGGCCCAACAGCCAGCGCAACAGCGCGCCAAGCGCGGCGCCGAGGGCGATGGCGAAGATGGATTTCCACATGCATCTGTCCTTGAAAAGTCACATTCCACAGACAGTGCATGAAAATGCCTACACCGCCCGTGCCGGGTTCGCGTAGGCATCATCAGCCGGGAACCCAGGCGGTTATTAGGAGGTATGCCATCTCCTGCTTTGAATTATCCCATGTTCTCGGACGGCATGGAAAGGCTGGCTGGCGTAGTCCGCGCAGACTACGAAATTTATAGCAGGAACCGATTATTGGGGGGTATTTCGAAAATGCCAAGGGCCCACATAAATGCAGGCCCTTGGTCTATTTGGTGCGCCCGGCAGGATTCGAACCCACGACCCCTTGGTTCGTAGCCAAGTACTCTATCCAACTGAGCTACGGGCGCTTCTTGAGGCGCGAATTATACGGACGGCATCTGCCCTTGCCAAGCCGGAATCGCACCCCTATCAAAAGTACGGCTGATTTATCCTGAATCCCACGGCACATAGAAAGCCCCTGCGCTACCAGGGTAATTGGCGGAGACGGAGAGATTCGAACTCTCGGTCCAGTTTTTCACCGGACTCTCCCTTAGCAGGGGAGTGCCTTAAGCCTCTCGGCCACGTCTCCAAACTTTGCCCGATGGAGGCCGGGCTAAAGGGGCGGCAAGGATAACCGCGCGGCCGCTAAAAATCAACGTAAAGTCAGGCTGAGGCCGGTTCCTTGTCCAGTTCGAAGGCCTGGTGCAGCGCGCGAACCGCCAGTTCCATGTACTTGTCTTCCACGACCACTGAAATCTTGATCTCGGAGGTGGAGATCATCTGGATATTAATGTTCTCGGCGGCCAAAGCCTTGAACATCTTGCTGGCGATACCAGCGTGGGTGCGCATTCCGACACCAACGATGGAGACCTTGGCGATCTTGTCGGCGCCGATCACCTCGCGGGCGCCGATGGCGCCTTTGACTATTTCGAGGACGTCCATCGCCTTCTTCATCTCGCTGCGCTGAACCGTGAAGGAGAAGTCGGTAGTGCCGTCATGGCCAACATTCTGGACGATCATGTCGACATCGATGTTGGCATCGGCGATGGGCGCCAGGATCAGGCCAGCGACGCCGGGTTTGTCGGGCACGCCCAGGATAGTGAGTTTGGCTTCATCGCGGTTGAAGGCGATGCCGGAGATGACCGGTTGTTCCATGGAATTCTCCTCGAAAGTAATCAGTGTGCCTTCGCCTTCGTCTTCAAAGCTGGAGAGCACCCGCAGTTTGATATGGTATTTGCCGGCGAATTCGACCGCCCGGATTTGCAACACCTTGGAGCCCAGACTGGCCAGTTCCAGCATCTCTTCGAAGGTGATGGTGTCGAGCTTGCGGGCCTCGGGCACGATGCGCGGGTCGGTGGTATAGACGCCGTCGACATCGGTATATATCTGGCATTCGTCGGCCTTGAGCGCCGCCGCCAGCGCCACGCCGGTGGTGTCGGAGCCACCCCGTCCCAGGGTGGTGATGTTGTTGTCGGCGTCGATGCCCTGGAAGCCGGCGACCACGACCACATGGCCGCTGTTCAGGTCGGCCCGCATGGCCTGGTCGTCGATGTGCTCGATGCGGGCCTTGGTGTAGGCGTTATCGGTGCGCAGCGGCACTTGCCAGCCGGTATAGCTCTTGGCCTTCAGCCCCAGGTCCTTGATCGCCATGGCCAGCAGGGCGATGGTGACCTGCTCGCCGGTAGAGACGATGACATCCAGCTCACGCGGATCGGGGTCTTTGTTGATTTCCTTGGCCAGGGCGATCAGCCGGTTGGTCTCGCCGGAGATGGCCGAAACCACGACCACGACCTGGTGGCCAAGCATCTTGAATTTGGCGACCCGCTCCGCCACGTTGCGGATGCGCTCGACCGAGCCGACCGAGGTGCCGCCGTACTTCTGCACGATGAGTGCCATGATTTCCTGTTTAAACGCTTGAAAAGCCCGACATTTTACAGAACTTGGCCGCGGCGTGAAGGTTGAAACTTTCTCGCTTACACCGTAGTCTTACGGCTGTTATCAACCCGAGTAAAAAAGCCAAGGGCTATGCAACCTCAATTCGACACCACCACGTATAACGCCCCTGTTGCCATCGGCGCTGGCCAGAACAAGGTTCTGCGCAATACCTACATGCTGCTGGGCCTATCCATGGTACCGACGGTAGTAGGCGCTTTGATCGGCATGAGCATGAACTTCGCCTTCATGGCCCAACATCCGATCATGTACTCGTTGGGCGCCTTCGCCGTGATGATGGGGCTATTCTTTGCCATTCAGGCCAACCGCGACAGCAGTATGGGCGTGGTCTTGCTGCTGGTCCTCACCGGCTTTATGGGTCTGATGCTGGGTCCCATCCTGCAAGTTGCGCTACATCTCAGGAACGGCGGCCAGATCGTCGGCCTGGCGGCCGGTGGCACCGGTGCCATCTTCTTGGCCCTGTCCGCCATTGCCAGCACCGGCAAGCGCGATTTCAGCTTCCTGGGCAAGTTCCTGATGGTCGGCATCATCCTGTTGATCCTCGCCAGCCTGGCCAACATGTTCTTCCAGATTCCGGCCCTGGCTCTGACCCTGTCGGCCGGCGCGGTGCTGCTCTTCTCCGGTTTCATCCTGTTCGACGTGAACCGGATCGTGAACGGCGGCGAGACCAACTACGTCATGGCGACCCTGGCCATTTATCTCGACATCTACAACCTGTTCATCAACCTGTTGCAACTATTGATGGCGCTGATGGGACAACGCGACTGAGTTCGAAAACACCCAACAAAAAAAGCGGCTGCGGCCGCTTTTTTTATGGCCGCTCGAACAGCGCGATGCTTTCAACGTGGGCGGTGTGCGGGAACATGTTGGCCACGCCGGCGGCCTTGAGTGTGTAGCCCTTGGTGTTGACCAGAACGCTGGCATCGCGGGCCAGGGTGGCCGGGTTGCAGGAGACATAGACGATACGGCTTGGACCGCTGCCATCCTCCGGCAATGATTTCACCAGTTCGATGGCGCCGTCTCTGGGTGGGTCGACCAACCATTTGTCGAAGCGGCCTAGGGCGGCGAGGATTTCCGGGGCCATCTCGAACAGGTTCATGACCTGATAGCGGGTGAGGTTGTCGAGGCCATTCAGCCGGGCATTTTCCAGCGCCCGGCTGACCAAACTCTGGCTGCCTTCGATGCCCAACACCTCGGCGCCGCGACGGGCGATGGGTAGGGTAAAGTTACCCAGACCGCAAAAAAAATCAGCCACCTTTTCGCCCGGCTTCGGCGCCAGCATATGGATGGCGCGGCGCACCAGCATCCGGTTGACGCCGTGGTTGACCTGGGTGAATTCGGTCGGTTTGAACGGCATGGTCAGGTTGAATTCCGGCAGGCTATAGCTCAAGGCCGGGCCGTCCAGGGGATGGAACGGCTGGACAGTGTCCGGACCTTTGGTTTGCAGCCAGATTTGCACGTCGTGGGCATCGGCGAAGGCGCGCACACTGGCTTCGTCCTCAAGCGTCAGCGGCGCCAGGATGCGCAATACCAGCACCGCGACCGTATCACCGACAGCGACCTCGATCTGCGGCAACTGGTCGCGTATGGTCAAACTGGCGACCAGCTCGCGCATGGCGGGTAATAATTTACCGATCTTCGGCGTCAACACCGCGCAGCCCAGCATATCGGCGACATAGCGGCTCTTGCGTTCGTGAAAGCCGACCAGCACGGCGCTCTTCTTGGCTACGTTGCGCACCGACAGCCGCGCCTTGGTGCGGTAGCCCCAGGTCGGGCCGTGGATAGGGGCCAGCATGGTTTCCGGTTGCACCTTGCCGAGGTGCGCAAAACAGTCCTCCAGGACCCGCTGCTTGACCGCAACCTGAGCCGCCTCGTCCAGGTGTTGGTGGCTGCAACCGCCGCAGCGGTCGAACCACTGACAGCCGGGCGTCACCCGGTAGGGACTGGCCTTGACGATACGCTGGACCTGAGCCTGTTCGTAGCTGTCCTTCTTGCGATAGGGCGAGGCCTCGACGCACTCGCCGGTCAGTGCGCCATCGACGAACACGGCCTTGCCGTCATGATGGGCGACACCCCGGCCTTCATGGTCCATGGATTCGATGAACAACGGGTAATTCATGCCGACCAGGCCCCGAGAAATTGCTGCCAATGGGGCGCGTCGATGCCGGTCAGTGTGTCGCGCACCAAGGCGATCTCGCGTTCGTATTGCTCGCGGGTAAGCGCGCCGCGCATGAGCTGGAAGCGCAGGAAGACCAGATAGGTATTTGCCACGTCGGTCTCGCAATAGTCGCGGATGTCAGTGGCCTGGCCGGCCTGGTAGGCGTCCCAGACCTTGCCGCCGTCCATGCCCAGCTTGCCGGGAAAACCAAGCAGCTTGGCGAAGTCATCGAGGCCGACATAGGCGCGCGGCTGGTAGAGGGCCAACAGGTCCATCAGGTCGAGGTGGCGGTTGTGGTAACGGCTGATGTAGTTGTTCCACTTGAAGTCGCGGTCGTCCTCACCCTGATCCCAGTAGCGCGGGGCGGCGACGCCGTGCAGCATGGCCCGGTAATGCAGCACCGGCAGGTCGAAGCCGCCGCCGTTCCAGGACACGATCTGAGGCGTGTATTTTTCGATACCGTCGAAGAAGCGGCGGACGATCTCGGCCTCGTCCATATCCGGCTCGGACAGGGAGAAGATGCGGAAGCGGTCGCCTTCGCGCAAGGCGCAAGAGATGGTGACGATGCGTTGCAGATGCAGCGGCATGAAGTCGGAGCCGCCAGTCTGCTGGCGGCGCATGAGCATGGCCATGTCGGCCACCTCGCGGTCGTCGGATTCGGGGCCTATGCCATGCAGACGGCGGATGCCAGCGATGTCAGGGATGGTTTCGAGGTCGAAGGTCAGGACTGGATTCATGGTGATTTCTGCGGCGTACAATGGCTGCCATTCTACCTTTTCCGGAATCCGGCACCGATGCAGCCTCGCTGGCAGATCGCGACCGACGATAACGACTGGCTGGCCAGGGCGCTCGCTTTTGTTGCCCGGGCCGAGGCCGAGGCGCTGGCGGCGCGGGGCGAATTCCACATCACTCTGGCCGGCGGCGGAACGCCCAAACGGCTTTATCAAGCCCTGGCCGACGAGGCCCACGACTGGTCCCGCTGGCAGGTTTGGTACGGTGACGAACGTTGTTTGCCGGCGACCGATCCAGAGCGCAATTCGCAGATGGCCGAGGCAGTCTGGTTGCGCCTCGTGAACCTGCCTGGAGCGAATAACCACCCCATCCCCGCCGAATTGGGCGCCATTGCGGCAGCGGCGGCCTACGACCGGCAACTACGAGCCGTGCCAACATTCGATCTGGTATTGCTGGGCCTGGGCGAGGATGGTCACACCGCCAGTCTGTTCCCCGGTCATGACTGGGGAACCGGGCCGAGTGCACCGGCGGCCTTACCGGTATTCGCGGCCCCCAAGCCGCCATCGCAACGGGTCAGCCTGTCGGCCCGCCGCCTGGACGATGCACGCCAAGTATTGTTTCTGGTGCTGGGGTCCAGTAAACGGGATACCGTGGCGAACTGGCGTCGGGGCGCCGCGCTCCCGGCGGCGGCTATCGCGCCGGCCGCCGGCGTGGACGTGTTGCTGGATCGCGCGGCGCTACCCTGGAATTCGTTCCCGGTCATGGGATAATCAAAAAACCAATCCGGAGCGTGTCGCCATGTTGCGTTTTTTCCTGCTGTTCATAGCCATTCAGATCGTCCTGTTCGGGGGCGAGTTATACGGCCCGGTTCAGGCCAGCCTAGTCATCCCCTGGACAGCGACCCTGGCGCGGATCAGCGCCGGCCTATTGCAAACCTTCGACCCCGATGTCCATGCCTACGGCGTGGTGATTCAAAGTCTGAAGAACGGCTTCGGCGTATCCATCCAACCTGGCTGCAATGGCGTCGAGGCCTGCATCATCCTGATCGCCGCCATGCTGGCCTTCCCGGCGCCATGGAAGTACAAGCTGGCCGGCATCGGCATCGGCATCGCGGCGGTGCAAGGCGTCAACATCGTGCGGGTAATCAGCCTGTTCTACCTGGGGCAATGGAATATGAAGGTGTTCGAGTTCGCCCATCTATACCTCTGGCAGGCCCTCATCATGCTCGACGTGCTGGTCGTCTGGCTGCTCTGGGTGCGCTTTTTGGCCGGCCATTCGCTGTTGCCCAAGTTCAAATCGTGAACCTCAGCCTGCTGGCCGGATTTCTGCTGCGCACAATTCTCTGGCTGCTGCTGTGCCTGTCGTTGTGGTACGCGCTAGCCGGCTTGCTGGCCATGCCGGTGGGCTGGCTGACCGGCGCGCTGGCGCACCTGATCTTCCCGTCCTGGGCCGAAGGCGCGGAACTGAGCGGTACCCATATCGACCTGATGACCAGCCTGCAAATGCCTGCGCAACCTGGGGCGCTGCCAGGTCAGGTGGCCTTGCTGACGCCGGAAGCGGATTACCTTACCTATGGCTATGGCCTGCCGCTCCTGTCAGCGCTGTTTCTGGCCTCGATGCCGCATGGCATGGTTACCAAGATGCTGTTGGCGGCGCTGGCCCTGCTGCCGTTTCAGATCGTCAGCGTGCTGTTCGCCTGGCTCAAGGAGGTCGCCATCGTGGCTGGTCCCGCCGTAGCGGCGCAGACCGGATTCGGCGAGCAGTCGCGGGAAGTCATTGCCCTGGGCTATCAATTCGGCACCTTGGTCCTGCCGACCCTGGCGCCGGTGGTGCTGTGGCTGGCGCTGGACCGCAAACTCATCTCAACCCTGCTGGTAGAGGCCTATCTGGAGCGAGCCAAACCCGACGATCAGGATTGGCCGGCCGGCCATTGAGCAAAGCCGAACTTGCACCGCCGCCGCAGAATAGGCTATACATAAGCATTCGCTAATATTCTGGGGACCAACCATGAGCGCCGACGACAAGCAGGACCTCGCCCAGCGAGCCTACGACAAGGCCATGAAATACGAGCTGGATTACGGCTGTTGTCCGCAGTGCGTGCTGTCGGCAATCCAGGAAACGGTGGGGGTCATCGACGACAGCGTCATCAAGGCCAGCCACGGCTTGTCGGGCGGTGGCGCGCTGTCCGGCGAGGGCGCTTGCGGGGCGCTGACCGGCGGCCTGGTGGCGCTATCCGCCAAGCGTGGCCGGGATCGAGATAAATTGGACAAGGGCCGCTTCATCAACAACTTCAAGAAGGGTCAGGAGCTGGTGGACCGGTTCCGGGCCGAGTTCGGCGGTGTCACCTGCCAGGAGCTGCAACACCAGTTCACCGGCCGCACCTACGACATGTGGCGGGCCGAGGAATACCAGGCCTTCAGCGACGCACGCGGCGAACAATGCGCACGGGCCACGGCCACGGTCACGAAATGGGTGGTGGAGATGTTGTAAGCTGACGGCCCTTTGTCATTACCTCGGGGCGCTCACATGACTAAATACATAGGCATCCTCACCGCCGGCGGCGACAGTCCCGGTCTCAACGCGGCCATTCGGGGCGTCGGCAAGGCGGTGGTGGGCCACTACGGTATGCATCTGGTCGGCTTTCGCGATGGCTTCCGTGGCTTGATGGAAAACCGCACCGCACCGCTGGAAGGCGGTCAGTTGTCCGGCATCCTCACCCTGGGCGGCACGATACTCGGCACCAGCCGGGACAAGCCGCACAAGATGCCGGTCGGCGGCAAGATCAAGGACATGACCGGCGTCATCGTCGAGAACTACCACGCACACGGCCTCGATTGCCTGGTTTGCCTGGGCGGCGGCGGCACCCAGAAGAACGCCCTGCGCCTCAAGGAAGCGGGCCTCAACATCATCACCCTGCCCAAGACCATCGACAACGACGTGGCGATGACCGACATCACCTTCGGCTTCGACACCGCGCTGGGCATTGCCACCGAGGCGGTTGACCGTCTGCACAGCACCGCCCACAGTCATCACCGCATCATCGTGGTCGAGATCATGGGCCACCGGGCCGGCTGGCTGGCCCTGGGCGCGGGCATCGCCGGCGGCGCCGACGTGATCCTGATCCCGGAAATCCCTTATGACGTAGACAGCGTGGCCGCTGCCATCAAGCGCCGCAGCCGGGGCGGCAAGCCCTTCAGCATCGTCGCCGTGGCCGAAGGCGCAATCAGCGTCCAGGAGCAGGCCCGTCAGGCTGCACTGGAAAACAAGAAGGTCAAGAAGGCCAAGGATGCCGATGTGGAAGAACCCGAGATCATCTACGCCGACCGGACCATCAAGCTGGCCCAGCAATTGGAAGCCCTGACCGGCCTGGAGGCGCGGATCACCATCCTCGGCCATCTCCAGCGCGGCGGCGCGCCGTCCGCCGCCGATCGCATCCTGTCCACCCGGCTAGGCACCGCCGCCGCCGACCTAATTGCCGAGGGCCGCTATGGCTTCATGGTCGCCGCTCGGGGCGAAGCCACCGAGGCCGTGCCGCTGGAAGACGTGGCCGGCAAGGTCAAGACCGTACCGATCGACCACCCTTGGGTGGAAAGCGCGCGTCGGGTAGAGACCAACTTCGGTGACTGAGTCCCTACCCTGGCGCGCCCCTGAACTACTCGCGCCAGCCGGTTCGCTGCACATGCTAGACACCGCCTTCGCCTTCGGCGCGACGGCGGTCTACGCGGGCCAGCCGCGCTACTCGCTCAGGGTGCGCAACAACGCCTTCGGCGAGATCGCGGTGCTCGACGAAGGCATCCGCCGCGCCCACGGACTGGGTCATCCGTTTTATCTGGTCTCCAACATCTACCCGCACACCGCCAAGCTGAAGACCTATCTCAAAGACATGGCCCCGGTGATCGCACTCAAACCCGATGCCCTGATCATGTCCGACCCCGGCCTGATCCTGATGGTGCGGGAAAGCTGGCCGGACATGGCAATCCACCTCTCGGTCCAGGCCAACACGGTGAACAGCGCGGCGGTGCGTTTCTGGCAGCGGGCCGGGGTGAGCCGGGTGATCCTGTCGCGCGAGCTGTCGCTGGACGAGATCGCCGCCATTCGCCAGGACTGCCCGGACATGGAACTCGAAGTGTTCGTCCACGGCGCGCTTTGCGTGGCCTATTCCGGCCGCTGCCTGCTGTCTGGCTACTTCAACCACCGCGATCCCAACCAGGGCAGTTGCACCAACTCCTGCCGTTGGCGATACCAGACCCATCCGGCCAGGGTCGATGCCTCGGGCGACGTGTTCGTAATCGAGGAAAACGAGCGTCGCCAGGGCAGCTACATGCCCATCGAGGAGGACGAGCACGGCACCTACATCATGAACTCCAAGGACCTGCGCGCCATCGAGCACATCCAGCGGCTGGTCGAGATCGGCGTCGATTCGCTCAAGATCGAGGGCCGCACCAAGTCACCCTACTACGTGGCGCGCGTCTGTCAGGCCTATCGGCAGGCCATAGCCGATGCCTTAGCCGGCGCCGGGCTGGACCCAAAACTGCTCGGCCATCTCGATGGCCTGGCCAATCGCGGCTATACCGATGGTTTCTTCCAGCGCCATACCCCAGCCGAGTATCAGAACTACCTGCGCGGCCACTCCGAAAGCGGTCGCAGCCTGTATGTCGGCGATATTGTGAGTTACAACCCGACCAGCGGCCTGGTCGAATTCGAGGCCAAGAACAAGCTCAGCGCCGGCGACCACATCGAATTGATCCAACCCGCCGGTCTGCGGGAATTCGTGATCGACGACATGCGCAACGCAGCGGGCGAGCCGATTGCGGTCGTTCCCGGCAGCGGCCACCGCGCCTGGATTGCGCTGCCCCAGGATAGCGTCGGCGCCTTCGTGGCGCGTTATCTGAGTTGATAGGGCGAATGCGCGTCGCCCAATTGCCCTACCGTGCCGATAGCGCCGACCTGTTCGAGGCCATTGCCTGGGAACCCTGGGCGGTCTATCTCGACAGCGGTCGGCCTCATGCCTTGGGCGGACGCTGGGACATCCTGGCCGCCCGGCCTTACGCGACCCTGGTAACACGCGGCGCGGTTACCGAGATTCGCACCCGGACTAGCGTTCGCAGCGAATCCGGCGATCCCTTGAATATCCTGCGCTCGCAACTTGGCGCGGTCGAATCGCACTCCGGGACGGTTCCATTCGCCGGTGGCGCAATCGGCTATTTCGCCTATGACCTGGCGCGGACATTGGGCGACCTGCCGGCCAGTTCCAGAGCCGGTCCGCCAGAAATGGCCGTTGGGCTGTACGACTGGGCGGTGGTCATCGATCATGAAACGCACGTCGCGCAACTGGTTTCCGCCGAACGGGATACCCAAACAGGATGCGATTGGGACCGCTTGGTCGAAGCCTTTTCCCACCCGCCAGAGGCAACGCCGGGCCGCTTCACGACCCGGTCCGCGCCGCTATCCAACCTGACCCGCGCCGGTTATGGCGCGGCCTTCGAGTCGATCAAACGCTACATCGCGGCCGGCGACTGCTACCAGATCAACCTGACCCAACGCTATACGGCTCAGGTCGGCGGCAGCCGCTGGGCGCTGTACCGCGCCTTGCGCCAGCTCAACCCGGCGCCTTTTTCAGCCTATCTCAACCATCCCGAGGTTCAGGTGTTATCGACCTCACCGGAACGCTTCATCGAGCTACGCGGCAACCGGGTCACCACCCGACCAATCAAGGGCACCCGGCCGCGCGACCCGGATCCCCAATGCGATCGCGCACTGGCCAAGGCGTTGGCCGAGAGCGACAAGGACCGGGCGGAGAACCTGATGATCGTCGACCTGCTACGCAACGACCTGGGCAAGGTCTGCCAAACCGGTTCCGTGGCCGTCCCCGACCTGTTCGCGGTGGAGAGCTTCGCTCAAGTGCATCACTTGGTGAGTACCGTCAGCGGCCGTTTGCGGCCCAATAGCGATGCCATCGACCTGTTGCGGGCGACCTTCCCTGGCGGCTCGATCACCGGCGCGCCCAAGCGGCGGGCCATGGCCATCATCGACGAGATGGAACCCGATCCGCGTGGCCTCTACTGCGGCGCCATCGGCTATATTGGCGGCAATGGCGACATGGACACCAACATCGCCATCCGCACCCTGGTCAGCGAGGGCAAAACGGTCAGCTTTGGCGTCGGCGGCGGCATTGTGGCCGACTCCGAAGTCGATTCGGAATATCAGGAATGTCTGGACAAGGCCGCGCCGCTATTGCGCGTGCTCGGGTAAAATAGCGCCCCTTGGAAGCGTGGCAGAGCGGTTGAATGCACCGGTCTTGAAAACCGGCGAGGGTTTACGCCCTCCGTGAGTTCGAATCTCACCGCTTCCGCCAGATAGCTGAGTTTAGAGCGAACCGTGCGGTTGACTCACATGGGTCTTGTCGAACGCATCCTGGCAAGCCACGCAGCGCAACGCGCCCGGGTTGGCGGTCAGGCGGGCCAAAGGAATGGCGCTGCCGCAATCCTGGCAAACGCCAAAATCGGGGCTATCCAGACGCCTCGCTGCCGTCTCCAGTTCCCGCCACTGCTTGACTTCAATGTCGAGTCGTGCCGAGGCGACATCGGCCAACGACGATGCCAATGCCTCGTCGCTGCTATCGCCCGCCGAGCGACCGAGAATGGCGGCGAACTGATTTTGCTCGCTCTCCGACAAACCAGCCCGAATATACTCTGCCAACGCCTGCCGCTGCCGGTCCAGGGCATCACGCACTATTTGCAGTTGCTGTTTTGAATACGTGGACATGTCATTTTCCGATGCTAGGTTTGGACATCCAAAAGAGATTCTTGATGAATCCACCAAGTCTCATTATGGCCTGGACGGCGTCCGCTTCAAGACGAATTTACCAAGGCGTCACGAATAGACCCAGCATAAGATTCGCGTCACTCCTAGTCGCCCGGTTTCATTGTTCCTTTACCTTTCATGCGCCCAGATAATCATTACGTGACTGCCCTGATCCTGTTCGGCCTGACCGAACTGGTCCTGGCTGTCTGGTCGATGAGCGGAGATTGGGCTGGTCGGGGCGGCCTGCGCACGGTCTTGATCGCGGCGCTAATACTGGGGCCCATTCTGGCCTTGGTCATCGTCTATCTGCTCCGAGCCAGTCGCCGCCGCCGGGACCGACTGGAACGTTCGGAGCAACGCGCCGATCTCGCCCTGGAATGTGCCCGGATGGCCTATTGGGATGTCGATATCGCCACCGGCAAGGGGGCTGTGAACGCTCGTTGGCATGAGCTGCTCGGCACCGTGCCGGAACAGGTCGGTGACCGCATCCACAATACCTGGGTCGCCATGCTGCACCCCGACGACCGGCAACGAGTACTGGAGGTCGGCCGGCGCTACAAACAAGGCGAAATAGCCGGGTACGAAGTCGAATATCGCAGCATCACCGGCCAGGGCGAAACCCGCTGGTTCGCCTCCAAGGGCATGATGGTCGGCCATGGCACTGAACGCTCGCCCCAACGCATGGTCGGTGTATTTCAGGACATCACCGAACGCAAACAGGTCGAAGTCGACCTACGTCATGCCAAAGATGAAGCGGAGACGGCTAACCGGGTCAAGTCGGAATTGCTGGCCAACGTCTCTGGCCATATCCGCGCCCCCATGAACGGCATCCTCGAACTAACCAGAACGCTGCTTAACAGCCCGCTGGGCAGCCTGCAACACACCCAGATCGGTATCCTCAAGGAATCGTCCGAGTCGTTGCTGGAGATCATCGACGACCTTCTGGATTTCGCCAAGATCGAGGCCGGCAGTCTGAGTTTGGCGCCCAAGCCCACAGCCGTTAGAGAAATCGTCCGGCTGACCCTGCAACCGCTCTATCCGTTGACCCAGGCCAAACGCCTGCAACTGAGCGCCGTCATCGACGACGACGTACCCGACCAGGTTGTTTGCGATCCCTTGCGCCTACGCCAGATACTGGCCAATCTACTCAGCAACGCCATCAAATACACCGACGCCGGCCGGATCGAGATTGGCGTGACCCGACAGGCCGAAACAGACTCACATTTACGCCTCGAATTCAGCGTCCAGGACACCGGAATCGGCATCCCGGCCAAGACCCAGAGTTCCATCTTCGAGCTATTCAAACAGACCGATGACGCCAGTGTCCGGTACCACGACGGCAGCGGCCTCGGGCTGACCATCGCCGCCCATCTGGTCGGCCTGATGGGCGGCCGGATTGAACTGGCCTCAAGCCCCGGCCAGGGCAGCCGGTTCAGCTTCGTGCTGGACCTGGAAAAGGTTGTTAGCCGGGACGCCGCAGCCACCAGCAAATACGCGCTCCAAAGTTGAATCTGCTAGGAGCCGACCACACCGACGGGCTGCACCGAGCCGGCCAGGCGGGTTAGAATCGCGGCCCACGCCCTCGTAGCTCAGTGGATAGAGCATCCCCCTCCTAAGGGGAGGGTCGCCCGTTCGATTCGGGCCGAGGGCACCAGTAAACAAGCGACCTACAGCGATGCAGTATTTTCCAATCCAGACATGAGCCTGAAGGGGGGGATTTGCGAAAAAATCCACTGGCCATTAAGAGAACGCTTATCGGCCAGTCCAGCTAGAATGCAGCGGTTAGGCCAGATAAGCAGCGCAATGCTACTTTACTAGACCTGACCCCGTGCTTTTGACGCCGTGCTTTTGTGTGATTGCAAGACATGATTGCCATGCGTATCAGTTTTCAAACCGTTCCAGCCAAACACCTGGTTCACGATGCTGATGAAAGAATGAAACCACCAGCAACTCATCTGGAGTTGGAAGATAAATGAGCGTGTAAGGAAATTTACGGAATAGCACTCGGTGGAAATCTTCTTCGATGCGCAAATGCCCAAAGGGATTGCGAAGCGCCAACGCAACTGCTGCGTCAGCGGCACGAGCGAACTCAAAGCCAAGTCCCAGCGCTTTTGATTCGTACCAAGCCTGCGCTTCCAGAAGTTCTTGTTCTGCCTCTGGACGGAGCACGACCAACATCAGGGTTTACTCGGAAATAATTTGGATCGAACCTGTTCCCACGGGACGGCGGTGGAAGGGTCAGCACGATGTGCGGCAACGCGACGATGCAACTCAGCCTTTTGGGCTTGTGACAACTCAACGGTATTAGGTGGTGCCTCCGCAGCAATACTATCCCATATGTCCTCGACGAGCTGGATGCGCTCGGAGACGGACAGCTTCATGTATTCGGCGGTAGCGGTTGGAGTAGGCATGGGCATAGTATAAATCAAGGTCTACATTGAGGTAGCTGGCACTGCCCGACGTTCCTTGTTCGCATATGTGCCAAACAACGTGCAATCCTACACTAGGATGATTCTTCCGCCAGCCACTCCAGAGCGATGCCTGGATCGTCGAATACCCGCAGTTCGCCGTCAACCAGCAGGCTGTTCAGCCAGACGATCCAGACCATCCATTCGTTGCCGGTGACCACCGCGATCTTGCGGAAATCGTAGCGGTGCTCATGGTTGAACTTGATCTCTTCCCAAACCACATCCAGGGTGTAGCGAACCATGTCGCGCAAATCCAGTAACAGGTTGACGCCGCCGGCCTTGAGATGCGCCAGGACGTGTTGTTCGAATTCCTTGTAATCGGTCACAGTGAATTCGCCGATGACTGAAATGCTGATTAGCTTGCCCTGGTCTTTGATCGCGATCATCTCAACTCCTTGTCGTAGAACCTATTATTCGATCTCGGTCGGCAGTCGCGGCGCCGCTTCCACCATGGCCGGCATCGGTAATTCCTTGTCGGCATCGGCGGCCTTCAAATCGCGGAACTTGCGCGCCGACACCAGCACCCGCGTCTCCAGCGAGGCCATAGCCTTATTGTAGGCCTCGGTAGCCTGACCGAGATTTTTACCGACGCCGAGCCAATGCCCGGTCATGGTTGCCAAACGATCGTACAGTTCCTTGCCTAGAACAGATATTTGCCGGGCATTCTCGGTCAGGGCTTCCTGCCGCCAGCCGTAGTAAACCGCCTTCAGCAGCGCCAACAGGGTGGTTGGCGTGGCCAGGATGACCCGCTGTTCGGCGGCGTATTCGATCAGGTTCGGGTCACGCTGCATGGCGGCGCTGAAATAGGCCTCGCCAGGCAGGAACAGCACCACGAATTCGGGCGACGGTTCGAACTGGGCCCAGTAGGCCTTGGCGGCGAGGCTGCCGATATGCTCCTTCACATGGCGGGTGAAGCGATCCAGGGCCAACTCGCGCTGGTGCTCGTCCTCGGCCGCCATGGCGTCCATGAAGGCGTCGATCGGCGTCTTCACGTCAACCACTATCGTCTTGCCGCCGGGCAGGCGCACCAGCATATCCGGCCGTTGCCGACCGGCCTCGGTGGTGACGCTGGACTGCTCGTCGAAGTCGCAACGTGACTGCATCCCGGCCAGCTCGACCACCCGGCGCAACTGCACCTCGCCCCAGCGGCCTCGGACATCCGGCCGGCGCAAGGCGTTGCCCAGGGTGCGCGTTTCCTTCTGCAAGGCATGTTGCGAGTCCAGCAACTGACGCACCTGCTCGGACAGCGCCGTATAGGCCACGGCCCTGGCCTGCTCCAGGCCGACGGTCTGGCCTTCCAGCTTGGCCAGGGTCTCGGCCAGCGGCTTAACCAGGGTTTCGACCGCCTTGTTACGCGCTTCGAGGTCGCTCTTCGCCCCTTCCTGGAACTTCCCCAGACTCTCGCGGGCGAGGTCGAGGAAGGTTTGATTGTTGTTGCTCAACGCCTCGGCGGACAGGGCGCGGAAAGCATCGGTGGACTGGGCGCGGGCCTCCGCCAGCAGCTTCAGCTTGTCGGCCAGCGCCGCCCGTTCGCTGCCGAGTTCGGTCTCCAGCCGGGCGATTCGGATCAGCAAGTCGCCGCGCTCGGCCAGCCAGCGGCCGCGTAACCAGAACAGGATGATGGCGAGGATCAGCAGGCCCGCCATGAAGGCCAAGACAATTTCCATTGCACTATCTCGATAACCACGGCGGCGACCGCCATTGCTGGCATGATACAGGTTATTGAAGACTGCTCGGACGGCGCCTATGCCTTTTATCGTGCTCAAAAAACTGGAACTGGCCTATGGTCACTGGCCCCTGCTGGACGGCGCTTCGCTGGTGCTCGACAAGGGCGAGCGGGCCGGCCTGATCGGCCGCAACGGCACCGGCAAGTCCAGCCTTCTGAAAATCGTCGCTGGCGAGCAGATGGCCGATGCCGGCGAGGTCTGGCGCCAGCCCGGCCTGCGGCTCGGCTATGTACCCCAGGAGCCGGTATTCACGGTTGGTCACAGCATCTATGAGGCGGTGGCCGAAGGCGTCGGCGCGGCGCGCGACCTGCTCCTGGCCTATCATCAGGCGACCCACGAGATGGCGCAAGGCAACGGCGACATGGCCGAATTGGATCATTTGAGCCACGAGCTGGAGACGCACGATGCCTGGCGGCTTGGCAGCCGGGTGGAAGAGGCGCTGAGCCGACTGGACCTGCCCGCCGACGTCGCGGTGGCCACCCTATCCGGTGGCCAGAAGAAACGGGTCGCGCTGGCCCGCGCACTGGTCGCCGAACCGGAACTGCTGCTGCTCGACGAGCCCACCAACCACCTCGATTTCGCCGCTATCGAATGGCTGGAGGGTCTGCTCAACGGTTATAACGGCGCTTTGCTGTTCGTCACCCATGATCGGCGTTTTCTCGATAACGTGGCCAATCGCATCGTTGAGCTGGACCGTGGCCAGTTGCGCGAATACCAGGGCAATTTCACCGCCTATCAAGTCAAGAAGGCGGAACAGTTGGAGGTGGAGGCGGCCCAGAACCGCAAGTTCGACCTGTTCTGGAAACAGGAAGAGGTCTGGATCCGCAAGGGCATCGAGGCCCGCCGAACCCGCAACGAGGGCCGGGTGCTGCGCCTGGAGGCGCTGCGCCGGGAGCGCGCGGCGCGGGTCAACAGACTCGGTCAGGTCGGTTTTGCGCTCGATGCCGGCGAGCGTTCCGGCAAGTTGGTGGCAGAACTGGAACATGTGTCCTACGGCTATGACGACCGGCCGCTGATCCGCGATCTCTCGACCCGCATCATGCGCGGCGACAAGCTGGGTCTGATCGGACCGAACGGCTGCGGCAAGACCACGCTGATCCGGCTCATCCTGGGCGAGCTGGCGCCGGACCAGGGTCGGGTACGCCAGGGTACAAACCTGCAAGTGGCCTACTTCGACCAGTTTCGCAATACGCTTGACGACGACGCGACCCTGATCGACACCATCGCGCCCGGTTCGGACTACGTCGAGATAGGCGGTCAGCGCAAGCACATCATCAGTTATCTGGAGGAGTTCCTGTTCCCGCCGGAACGGGCGCGGGCCAAGGTCTCGGCACTATCCGGCGGCGAGCGCAACCGTTTGTTGCTGGCCCGCCTGTTCGCCCGTCCGGCCAACCTGTTGGTGCTGGACGAACCAACCAACGACCTGGATATCGATACCCTGGAATTACTGGAGTCCCTGCTGCAAGACTATGCCGGCACGGTAATCTTGGTCTCCCATGACCGGGCCTTTCTGGACAACGTGGCGACCCAATCGCTGGTATTCGAAGGTGACGGCAAGCTGACCGAGATCGCCGGCGGCTATGGCGACTGGCTGGCCTACAAGGCGCGCCTATCGCCAGCCAGCGCCAAGCCGGAGCGGACGAAAACCGCGCCAGCGCCAGCGAAGAATGCCGAAAAGAGCCGCCTTAGCTACAAGGAGGCCAAGGAACTGGCCGCCATCCCGGACCAGATCGTGCGCCTGGAAGCGGAACAGGCCGAGTTGCACGGCCGCCTCGGCGACCCAGCCATCTACCGCGACCAACCTGGCGCAGCGATCGAGTTCAAGGCCCGCCTCGATGTCATCGAGGCGGAATTGCTGGCCCTGCTGGAGCGCTGGGAGTCGCTGGAACAGCGTCAGTCGGCGGCTTGATGCGCGGAGGGCGGCAGCGGCATCGGCTGGCCGTCGAGCAGGTTGAGCCAGCCACGGGCGATGCGATACAGCACCCAGATGCCGGCGCCGAGCACCAACAGCAGGGCGGCCGGGATGCCGATCAGGGTGATCGCCAACAGCCCGGCGACGACAAACCAGAGCAGCGCGAACCAGAAGGTCCGTATCTGCCAGCGGAAATGCGATTCCAGCCAACTGCCGCGCGCCTCGCCACGCTTCACGTAGTTGATGATGACAGCGATGATCGAAGGCCAGCCGGACAGGAAGGCGGTCACCACGAAGGCCGCGCTCAACAGGCCGGACAGCGCACTAAAGGCGTGCAGACCGTAGATGACGTGGGTCAGAGTCACCAGATTGCCATTGTTTGGCGCGGGCGGTTGCCGCAGGTCTTGCATAGTGGATGCCATGAGCGGGTCAATGGAATGAAGGTAGGTCATTCTCCATCTTTCGCATCCTAGTGACCACAGACCGTTGCTGCCGGCCCGACCAGAGTGCATCATCCCGGCGATGAAAATCGCACTAGCCCAATTCGACGCCACCGTTGGCGACCTGGACGGCAATATACGCAAGATCGGCGCCTGGGCCATTGAGGCCGAGGCGGCTGGGGCGACGCTTTTAATCACCCCGGAGTTGGCCATCAGCGGCTATCCGCCGGAAGACCTGGCCTTGCGGCAAGACTTCTACCAGGAAGCCGCCAAGCGCCTGAACAACCTGGCGCTGGCCTTGCCGCCGAGGCTGACCGCCGTGGTCGGCGTCCCGTTTATGGCCGACGGCGGCCGTTACAACGCCGCCGCCGTGTTGCGCGGCGGCGGGGTCGAAGCGGTCTATCGCAAACAATGCCTGCCCAACCATTCCGTTTTCGATGAGTTGCGTACCTTCATGCCGGGTCATGAGCCTTTGCTATTCGAGGTCGGCGGCGTCCGCTTCGGGGTGGCTATCTGCGAGGACATCTGGCAACCGGGCGTTGCGGCGCAGGCCAGATCGGCGGGGGCGAAGTGTCTGCTGGCGCTCAACGCCTCGCCGTACCACAAGAACAAGCATGCCCTACGCCATGAAGTTGCCCGCCAGCGGGCCCGGGAGACCGGGCTGCCTATGGTCTATGTCAACCTGGTGGGCGGTCAGGACGAACTGGTATTCGACGGTGGTTCCTTCGCCATGGATGACCGGGGCGAGGTGAGCGCCCAGTTCCCGTTGTTCGAGGAGGGGTTGTTTTTTGTCGATCTGGCCGGCGGCTCGCCTAAAGGCGAAATCCATGCCCTGCCCGGTCTGGAGGAAAGCGTCTACCGGGCCTTGGTGCTGGGAGTGCGCGACTACGTCGACAAAAACGGCTTTCCGGGCGTCATCGTCGGCTCGTCGGGCGGCGTGGACTCGGCCCTGACCTTGTGCGTGGCGGTCGACGCGCTGGGGCCGGAACGGGTCCAGGCGATCATGATGCCGTCGCAATACACCGCCGATATGAGCCTCGCGGATGCCCGGACCCTGGCCGAAAACCTTGGCGTGGGCCATAGCGTGTTGCCCATCGGACCGCTGTTCGACAGCTTCCGGACCGCCCTGGCCGAGGAATTCCACGGCCTGCCGGAAGACTTGACCGAGGAAAATATCCAGGCGAGAGTGCGCGGCGTGTTGCTCATGGCGCTGTCCAACAAGTCGGGCAAGATGGTGCTGACCACCGGCAACAAGAGCGAGATGGCGGCCGGCTACGCCACCCTGTATGGTGACATGGCCGGCGGCTTCGCCGTACTCAAAGACGTGACCAAGACGCTGGTCTGGCGACTGGCGCGCTATCGCAATGGCCTCTCGCCAGTGATCCCCGAACGCATCATCGACCGGCCGCCCTCGGCGGAACTGCGGCCCGACCAGACCGATCAGGACAGCCTGCCGCCCTACGCAGTTCTGGATGGCATCATGGAACGCTACATGGAACAGGACATGGCGCCGCGCGACATCATCGCCCAGGGCTTTGATGCGGCGGCGGTACGTCAGGTCGTGCGCCTGATCGACCGTTCGGAATACAAGCGCCGGCAGTCGGCGCCAGGCGTGCGCATCACCGAACGGGGCTTCGGCCGCGACCGACGCTACCCCATTACTAACCGCTATCAAGCGCCATTCTGACTCGTTTCGGCGTTTCCGCGCCGGCGGTAAGTTAGTAGAATTGGAGCCTGGGCACCCGTATTGGCAAGCATGGCGGGTTCACGGGGATAACCAGGAGACAGCAATGAAAAAGATCGAAGCGATCATCAAGCCATTCAAGTTGGATGAAGTGCGCGAGGCCCTGTCGGAGGTCAACGTGACCGGCCTCACGGTAACTGACGTCAAGGGCTTCGGACGCCAGAAGGGTCATACCGAGCTTTATCGCGGCGCCGAATATGTAGTTGATTTTCTGCCCAAAGTCAGGATGGAGATGGTCGTCGCCGATGGCATGGTCGAGACCGCCATCGAGGCCATAGTCAAAGCAGCCCGCACCGGCAAGATCGGTGACGGCAAGATATTCGTCACCAATGTCGAGCAGGTGATACGCATACGGACCGGCGAGACCGGGGAGACGGCTGTTTGAAGCATGACGAAACAGCGGCAAGTCGACCAATATTTTCCTAAGGATGGGTTGAACAAAAAATAATGTAGTAACATTTTCATTTATGAAATGGTTACTACTTGTTTTGTCTCTACCCACTGAAAACGCCTCGGCCAGGATGCGGGCCTGGCGCGCTCTGAAAACGGTCGGCGCGGCGGCGTTGCGTGATGGGGTGTATCTGCTGCCGGAGGGCGGCGAGCAACAGGCGGCCTTCGCCGGGGTGGCGGCAGACATCGCCGAATCGGGCGGCCAGGCCTATCTGCTCACGGCCGAGCCGCCAGAATACCCCTTCGCGTCCCTGTTCGACCGCACCGAGGAGTACCGCCAGCTCGCCGTCGATATTCAGGACAGTCTCACGGCGCTGGAGGGCAATGCGGCGTCCGACATGGCCCGCCTGGCACGCAAGCTGCGCAAGCACTTTGTCGCGCTGGCCGCCATCGACTTCTTCCCCGGCGAGGTACGGCGGCAGGTGCTGGCGCAACTGGACGAACTGGAACGCCGCATTCACGCCAAATTTTCACCCGGCGAGCCAACCCCGCGCCAGGCGGAAATCGCGCTGCTCAACGCAGCCGATCATCAAGGCCGGCTTTGGGCCACCCGCAAGCGCCCCTGGGTGGACCGCCTCGCCTCGGCCTGGCTGATCCGCCATTTCATCGATCAGGAAGCGCACTTTCTCTGGCTCGCCGCCCCCGCCGACAGCCCTCCTGACGCGCTGGGCTTCGATTTTGACGGCGCGGCATTCACGCATACCGGCAACCGGGTGAGTTTCGAGACGCTGCTTGCCAGCTTCGGCCTAGAGGGCGACCCCGCCCTGGTGCGCATCGCCCGCGTCGTCCATTACCTCGATGTCGGCGGCCTGCCGGAACCCGAGGCTGCTGGCCTGGAAACCCTGCTGGCCGGGATGCGCGCCAGCCTGGCCGACGATGACGCCCTGCTGGCCGCCGCCGCGCAAACCTTTGATTTCCTTTACGCCCATTACCAACAGGAAGCACCCAGACCATGAGCGACCCACGTCCCGCCCACCCCTCTTTCTGGGAGGCCTTCGGCTACTGGCTGAAGCTGGGCTTCATCAGCTTCGGCGGCCCCGCCGGGCAGATTTCGATGATGCATCAGGAACTGGTGGAGAGGCGCCGCTGGATCTCCGAGCGCCGCTTCCTGCACGCCCTCAACTACTGCATGGTGCTGCCGGGGCCGGAGGCGCAACAGCTCGCCGTCTACATCGGCTGGCTACTGCACCGCACCTGGGGCGGCATCGTCGCCGGCACCCTGTTCCTGCTGCCCTCGCTATTCATCCTGTCGGCGCTGACCTACGTCTATCTGGCCTATGGCAACCTGCAATTCATCCAGGGCGTGTTCGCCGGCATCAAGCCCGCCGTGGTCGCCATCGTCGTATTCGCGGCCTGGCGCATCGGCTCGCGGGCGCTGAAGAACAAGGCGCTATGGGGCCTGGCGGCGGCTTCGTTCATCGCCATCTTCGTCTTCCACGTCCCCTTCCCGGCCATCGTGCTCGGCGCCGGCGTGCTCGGTCTCATCGGCGGCAAGATCGCCCCGGACAAGTTCAAGATCGGTGGCGGCCATGGCGGGTCCGGCAAGGACTACGGCCCGGCCTTGATCGACGACGACACGCCGACCCCGGAACACGCAAAATTCAAACTCTCGCGCCTGATCTTCATGACCCTCGCCTTCGTCGCGGTCTGGGCGGTCGGCATGGGGATGACGCTGGGGTTTCCCGTCCTGAAAGACATGGGCGAGTTCTTCACCAAGGCGGCCTTGGTCACCTTTGGCGGCGCCTATGCCGTGTTGCCCTACGTCTACCAGGGCGGCGTCGAGCATTACCAGTGGCTCACCGGCCCGCAGATGATGGACGGCCTGGCCCTGGGCGAGACCACGCCCGGCCCGCTGATCATGGTGGTCGCCTTCGTCGGCTTCATCGGCGGCTGGAGCAAGGAAGTGTTCGGTCCGGACAGCCTGTTGCTGGCCGGTTTCGCCGGCGCCTGCGTCGCCACCTTCTTCACCTTCCTGCCCGGCTACCTGTTCATCCTGGCCGGCGGCCCGCTGGTGGAGGCCACCCACGGCGACCTCAAATTCACAGCGCCGTTGACCGGCATCACCGCCGCCGTAGTCGGCGTGATCCTCAACCTGGCGCTGTTCTTCGGCTGGCATGTGCTCTGGCCGCGCGCCAGCGAAGCCGCGCCGTTCTCCGGTGGCTTCGAGTGGTTTTATGCCCTGATTTCCATCGCCGCCTTCCTGGCTCTATGGAAGTACAAGCAGGACATCATGCGGGTCATCGCCGCCTGCGCGGCAGTGGGCCTGGCCTACACCTTCGCCATGGGAGCCTGAACATGAAATGGGTCACCCGCGAACACCCCAAGATCGACCGCATCGCCTGTCCCTGGCTGATCGCCCGCTTCATCGACGACAACCCGGAGTTTCTCTATGTGCCAGGCGGCGAGGTGCTGAAAGTGGCGGCCCAAACCGGCGCCATACCGTATGACATCCCCGGCGTGGAATATGGACACCACGGTGGCCCCCACGGCGACCAGTGCAGCTTTGACGCTTTCATCGCCAAGCACCGCCTCACCGATCCGGCCCTGCAGAAACTTGCCCTGATCGTGCGTGGCGCCGATTGCGGCGCGCCCCATCTGGCGCCGGAGGCCGCCGGCCTGCTGGCAATTTCCAGGGGGCTGTCGCGCAACTTCAGCGACGACCACGAAATGCTGAAGCACGGCATGGTGATCTACGACGCGCTCTATGCCTGGTGCGCCGACTCGTGATCCTTCCCACCGGCGTCGCCCCCGAGGCGCGCTTCCTGCTCATCGCCCGTGCCCTGCGCGCGCTGGCCGACGGTTACGTCGCGGTATTGTTGCCGGCCTATCTGCTGGCGCTGGGCATGGGTACCTGGCAGGTCGGTGTACTCAGCTCGGCCACCCTGCTGGGCTCGGCCTTCGCCACCCTGGCGGTCGGCGCCTGGGGGCATCGGATTCATCACCGCGCTCTCCTGCAAGGCGCGGCGCTCTTGATGGCCGCCACGGGCCTCTTCTTCGCCGGCCTGAGCAGCTTCTGGCCACTGTTGCTGGTGGCCTTCATCGGCACTCTTAACCCAAGTTCCGGCGACGTCAGCGTGTTCCTGCCGCTGGAGCACGCGCGTCTGGCCGAGGCCGCCGCAGGTGACGCGCGTACCTCGTTGTTCGCTCGCTATTCCCTCACCGGCGCGTTATTCGCGGCACTGGGCGCGCTAGCCGCCGGCGTGCCGGACTGGCTGGCGAGGCAGGGCAGCGACCGGCTCGTCGCCCTGCGCGGCATGTTCGTGTTGTATTCGGCCATCGGCGCCGTGGTCTGGCTGCTCTACCGCAAACTGCCGCAACCACCGTCCCACGAACAACCCGCCCCGCCCTCACCGCTCGGCCTCTCGCGCGGCATCGTCTTCAAACTGGCCGCGCTGTTCTCGCTGGATGCTTTCGCCGGCGGCCTGGTGGTGAATTCGCTGCTAGCCCTCTGGCTGTTCCAGCGCTTCGATCTGTCGCTCGCGGCCGCCGGTTCGTTCTTCTTCTGGGCTGGGCTGCTCTCCGCCGCGTCGCAACTGGCCGCGCCCAGGGTGGCCCGCCGCATCGGCTTATTGAATACGATGGTATTTACCCACATCCCGGCCAGCATTTTCCTCATCCTCGCCGCCTTCGCGCCCAGCCTGCCGGTCGCGCTGGGACTCTTGTTAATGCGTGCCCTGCTTTCGCAAATGGACGTCCCCACGCGGTCGGCCTTCGTCATGGCCGTGGTCACGCCACCAGAACGCGCCGCCGCCGCCAGCTTCACCGCCGTGCCGCGCAGCCTGACGGCGGCGTTGAGTCCGTCCCTGGGCGGCGCCCTGTTCGCCGCCGGCTGGCTGGCCGCGCCACTGGCGGCCTGCGGAATTTTGAAGATCGTTTATGACCTGGGGCTGTTCGCCGCCTTTCGACGGCACAGCACGAATAAGGTGGAAATTCGGCGTTGAACCTGGCGGTTCGTTCCATTAACCTGCACCCGGACCACCCCAAGGCCATCATCCTAGGATCATGTTAATTCCCGAATTTACCCCAGCCGTCATCACCGTCTCGGAACTCAATCGCATGGCGCGGCTGGCGATCGAGCGTACCTTGCCCAGCGCCTGGATCGGCGGCGAGATTTCCAATCTGACCCAGGCACCGTCAGGCCATTGGTATTTCACCCTGAAGGATGCCAACGCTACCGTGCGCTGCGCGATGTTCCGCAATCGCAATCAGTTCGTCGACTGGCGGCCCGAGAATGGAATGCAGGTGGAGGTTCGCGCTCAGGCGACCTTGTACGAACCACGCGGCGAGTTTCAACTCACGGTCGCGGCGCTGCGACGGGCGGGCTTGGGCGCCTTGTTTGAGGACTTTCAGCGCTTAAAGGAAAAGTTGGAGAAGGAAGGGTTGTTTGATCCGGCCAGGAAGCGCGCCATGCCGGATCAGCCGGCTTGCATCGGGGTGGTGACCTCGCCGCGCGCCGCCGCACTCAGGGATGTCTTGACGACGCTGAAGCGCCGCTGGCCTTTGGCACGGGTGGTGTTGTACCCGACCCCGGTGCAGGGCGCCGATGCGGCAGGGCGGATCACCGCCGCGATTCGCAGCGCCGGCGAGCGCCGGGAATGCGATGTCTTGCTGGTGGTGCGGGGCGGCGGCGGCATCGAGGATCTATGGGCCTTCAACGATGAGGGCCTGGCGCGGGCCATTGCCGCCTGTCCGCTGCCGGTGGTATCAGGGATCGGGCACGAGACCGATTTCACCATCGCTGATTTCGTCGCCGACCTGCGCGCGCCGACGCCGACCGGCGCGGTGCAGTTGGCGACCCCGGATCGGGATGCGCTACTACTGCAAGTATCCCGATCCAGTCGCGACTTGACCATGGACCTGCGCCGCCGCCTGGACCTGCTTGGCCAACGCCTGGATAGTCTAAGCCGTCGACTGCAACATCCGGGCGCCCGGTTGGCTGGCCAGGCGCGCCAGATTGGCCATTTGAGCCAACGCCTGGCACTAGCCAAACAGACCAAGCTGGTGTATTGCCATTTGCATAGCGAGCGTTTGAACGAACGACTGGCCGCCCGTAGGCCCAGTTTTGGCCGGGGTCTCGAACGCCTGGGCGAGTTACGCCGCCGTCTGGATTATCTATATCGAGTCGGACTTCGGCGCCGGGCCGACCGGCTCGATTCACTGGCGGCCCAGCTTGCCCACCTGAACCCGCAGGCGGTCCTGGCGCGGGGCTATAGCATCGTCCGGAATCAGGCCGGCGACCTATTGATGGACAGCCGTCAGGCGATCGTGGACGAGGCAATCGCGGTCACCCTGGCCCAAGGCCGGTTGCGCGCGCGGGTTATCATGCGCGAACCTTAAGCCGCTTTGCCCTGGTAGCACATGAATACCTGGACAAAACAGCCCGTTGGGCTAAGATTCCGCCGAACTATATAAGCACTAATAAAACATGGCGCACCGCCCCCGTTTTTATCTACCGATAGCCGCGTTGCTATTCAACCTGGGCACACCCGTTTTTGCCATGCGCATCGGCGACCTGGAGGTCATCGGCAATATGGGTGACCCCTTGCACGCGCGCATTGCAATCGTCACCGACGACGAGGCCTCGTTGCGCGATGATTGCTTTCGCCTGGTCGGCCCGGATAGCCGCCGTGGGCCGCTCGCCGAGGCCCGTCTGGAGCTGGTCGCTAGCGGCGGGAAACGCTACGTCGACATCCGCACACGCACGCCGGTCAGTGACCCGATACTTGACCTGACCTTGCGTACCGAGGGCTGCGGACCGACCATCCAGAAAGATTTCGTGATCCTGCTTTCGCCCAAAAATATCGTGCTTGAAGCCGTCGCGCCGCCGCTACTGGCGACGCTACCGGCCAGCGCGCCGGCGGCAGCCGCAAATCCGACGGCATCGGTACGCCCGAGGTCTGCCGCGCTGCGTCCAAAGATACCGTTCCAGCAACGCCACCGCGCAGTTGGCAGCGTGCCGCGCCAGTCGAGCATCGCCGGCAACAAATGCCGAACCAGCCAGGACATTTGTCCCTGCGTCTGGATTATGGCTTTAACTCACTGGCCCGGTTCACTGAACAGGTTGCCAAACGAAGACAGCAATTACAAAATAAAATAGATGCGAAACCGGGGCCGGCGACACCAGCCAAACCGCTGTCTGGGGCCGAACCGCGCAGTCAGTCGGCTCAGGTTGGCCAGGGCGACAAACTCGTTCTGCAACCGACTACGCAAGGGTCGATTCCCGCGTTGCCAGCCAATCCGTCAACTCAACCCGGCGGTCAGGCCAACGGGGTAACTGCTCAGTCGCAAGCAACCGCCGGCAATAACCAGGCCAAGGCGGCGATACCTGGCATCGCCTACCGCTTGCCCGCGCCGGAGGCGAACCGCCTAACCGGGGCCTGGGGGCGTTGGCTATCGTCTTCTTACCCTCTGATCCTGCTGACGCTGGTGCTGGTAGCGCTGGTCGCGCTGTGGCTGAAACGCCGCACACCGGCCAGCCGATTCCTGGACAAGACCGCGCCGGGCATTGATACGCTGTTGCCGGTCGACCCGGAAAACCCGCAACGCCACCCGTTGCTATCGCACAATCTGCCGCCGGTTGACCATGCCTTTGCCGAGCCGCCCGCAGCCAAGACGCTGCTGTCCGAAACCTTCAAACCGACGACCAAGGGAGCGAAGACCGCCATGATCGACAGCCTGGCGGACGATCTCGAATTACCGGCCATGGCAATGCCCATGAGCGATTTCACGGTGGAACAGTTCGATTCGACTGACCAGGTACTGGAACTGGCCGAGGTCATGCTGGCCTTCGGCCGGAGCAGCCAGGCCATCGACACCTTGAGCCAATATATACGCAAAAATCCCGATCAGGCCATCACCCCCTGGCTCAAGTTGCTCGACCTCTATTTCCAATCCAAGCTACGCAATGAATTCGATGCCTTGGCCATGGACCTGCATCGACACTTCAATGTAACAGTCGCCGAGTGGCCGGATTATGAGCGTACCAATGGCCTGCCTATGGAGGATTCCTCGCTGACGCTCGAATCCTTGCCCCATATCATGGACCGGCTAACCTCGACCTGGGACACACCGGCGGCCCTTACTTATCTGGATAAGCTGCTCTCCGACAATCGCGGCGGCCAACGTCAAGGCTTCTCGTTGCCGCTGGTTCGCGATATTCTTCTGCTGCGGGATATTCTGCGGCAAACCAGCGCGGTCCCGACCCCGATTCACTGAGAAAGTACCGTCATGGCCAATGAAGTCGCTGCTCGAATGGTTGAGCAGATCGCGTTCGAGCTATCGAAGCCAGATGTGGTGTTTCCCACCTCATTCGAACTGACGATACGGGTGCAGACCCTGCTCAGGGATCCGGATGTCTCGATCGACCGATTGACCGACCTCATTCGCACCGAACCATTAATGAGCAGCAAGCTCATCGCCTACGCCAACTCGGCGGCGTTGCGCAGCGTGGGGCCGGAGGTCATCGACCTGCATTCGGCGATCATGCGGGTCGGGCTGGACGCGGTATGCACGGCGTCGTATAGCCTGGCAGTCGAACAGATCATCCGCTCCCGGCACATGATGCCGTTCCAGGAACTATCCGACCGAATTTGGCAGCACTCGCTGGCGGTGGCGGCGGTCGCGCGCATATTGGCCCAACAAGCCCGGATGAACGTAGAAAAGGCCTTCTTCATGGGCATCGTCCACGATATCGGCGCCTTCTATCTCATCTTTAAATGCGCCCAGGACGACCAATTGTCGGCCGATCGCGAACAACTCGTGGAACTGGTGTTCCAGTGGCACGACGGCATCGGTCATGCCTTGCTATCGGCCATGAACCAGACCGATGACATCCTCACCGCAGTGCAGGACCACGAGGCAGCCACAACTGTCACCAGCCTCGCCACTTGGACTTCGCTACTATCCTGCGCTGACTGTCTGGGCCAGCAGATCACGGACTGGGTGCCGGCGGCGTTGCGCGCCCGCAACCCGCGCTCAATCTCAGAAGACCTGCTGACCGCCGAGGCCCAGGCAGAGATTTTGGAACAGGCCAAGAAAGAATTGACCTCGCTACGGGGTGTCCTTTAACCCGCCAATTGCCCGCTTAGCCAGGCAGCTACCCGATCCGTCAGGTCGGCTTGCAGACAATCGAATACCTTGGCCCCTCGCCAACTACGCAACCAGGTGATCTGGCGCTTGGCCAACTGCCGGGTCGCCGCCGCGCCAATCTCATATAACCTGGGCGCATCAATCTCGCCGTTCAGAAATTGCCAGGCTTGGCGATAGCCGACACTGCGCATGGCGGCCATATCCGGGGTCAGCACATAGCGTTCGCGCAAACCCCGCAGTTCATCCACAAGGCCCGCCGCCAGCATGTCCCGGAAACGCGCCTCGATGCGCCTATGCAGCACCGCCCGATCGGATGGCAACAGGGCGATCTCGATCAGGCGGCAGGGCAGCGGTACGTTTGCCGCCGCAGACCATAGTTCAGACAGCGGTCGTCCGGTCAGCCGGTACACCTCCAGCGCGCGCTGAATGCGCTGACTATCATTGGGCTGAATTCGCGCCGCCGAGGCCGGGTCCAGCCGGGCCAGTTCGGCATGCAGCGCCGGCCAGCCCTCTGCGGCCGCCCGCACCAGCAGTTCCGCGCGGATTACCGGATCGGCCTTGGGCAAGGTGTCCAGGCCATCCTTCAATGCCTTGAAATAAAGCATGGTGCCGCCCACCAACAGCGGCACCCGGCCGCGCCCGACTATGTCCGCCATGAGCGCCAGGGCATCGGCCCGGAAACGGCCGGCGGAGTAGGCGTCGGTAGGGGTCACAATGTCGATCAGGTGGTGCGGACAGGCGGCCAAAGTGGCCGCGTCCGGCTTGGCCGTGCCGATGTCCATGCCCTGGTAGACCAGGGCCGAATCGACGCTGATGACCTCCAGCGGAAAGCGCGCCGCCAGGGCCACCGCCAGGTCGGTCTTGCCGCAAGCGGTGGGGCCCATCAGGCAGATCGCGTGCGGCAGTCGCTCCGGTGTCGGCATCGTCTCAGTCGTAACGCTTCGCTTCCTTGCGCCGTCCCGGCTTTTTCTTCAGCACCACCACGCCCTTCACCGTCTCCTTGACGTCATCGACCGGGATGTTGGGATAGAGCGGGTTGAGCGGCTTGAGCATCCAGCCTTCAGGGTGCAGCACCAGTTGCCGGAAGATGTATTCCTCGTTGGCCCAGGCCACTACATAAGCGCCATCCTTGGCGATGCCATCCGGCTCGACCACGATGATCTCGCCCTCGATGAACTCGGGGGCCATGGAGTCGCCCAACACCATCAGTGCATAGGGTTCGCTGCCGGCGCAAGCCGACGCGGCGATGTCCTGCTCGGTCTCGGCGGCTTCCGGCGCCGGGCGCACCGGAATAGGGAAGGGTTTCGGTTTGCTCATCTATTATTTTCCTCGCATGAATAGTCGGTCCAGATCGGCCATGGTCAGTTGAAACCAGGTCGGCCGGCCATGATTGCATTGATCGGCCCGCTCGGTCCGTTCCATATCGCGCAGCAGGGCGTTCATTTCCGGCAGGCTCAGACGACGATTGGCCCGCACCGCGCCGTGGCAGGCCAGTGTCGCCAGCATCTCGTTGCGCCGCCCGGCCAGGGCCTCGCTGGCGCCGAATTCGCGGATGTCCTTCAACACCTCGCGCGCCAGTTGCTCGGCATCCGCCTTGGCCAGTAGTGCCGGCGCCGCCCGCACCGCCAGATGGGTGGGCGAGGCGACGGTGATCTCGAAGCCCACGGCCGCCAGCGCGGCGTGATTTTCCGTGGCGGTCGCCATCTCCAGCGCCGTGGCCTGAAACACCAACGGGATCAGCAGCGGCTGAGCGGCCAGGCGCTGCTCGTCCAGCGCCGTCTTCAAGCCCTCATACAGGATGCGCTCGTGGGCGGCATGCATATCCACCACCACCAGACCATTTGTGTTCTCTGCCAGGACATAGACGCCAGCGACCTGGCCGAGGGCATAGCCAAGGGGTGGCATGGGCTCGGCTTGTGGCGGCGAGTCCGCCAAGGCATCGACCACCATGCCGTAATAGGCCCGTGGCTCGGAGGCTCGCTGCGGCGCGGTTTGCTGCGACCATGCGGCGCCAGCGCCTGGATGGCTGGCCGGGCTATAGGTGGTATTTGACAACAGCGCCGCAACGCCCTCAGCCTGGCCTGGCTGTGGAAGGGTGGATGCCCGTCCCAGCGCCCGTTCAAGGACATGAAAAACAAACTGGTGCACGGATTGAGACTGACGAAAGCGGACCTCGGTCTTGGCTGGGTGGACATTGACATCGACCTGTTCGGGCGGCAGTTCAAGATACAGCGCATAGGCCGGATGACGGTCGTGGTGCAGGATATCGCGGTAAGCCTCGCGCAGCGCATGGCCAAGCAGCTTGTCGCGCACGTAGCGGCCGTTGACGAACAGGTACTGGGCATCGCGCCCCGATCGGCTGTAGGCGGGTAGCCCCGCCAAGCCATGCAAGCGCAACTCACCGGCCGATTGGTCGACGCGGCGGGCGGCGGCCGCAAAATCATCGCCCAACAGTGCCGTCACACGGGCGACGACATCCTGGGCCGGGCAGCGCCAGGCGACGCGGCCGTTATGACGCAACTCGAAGGTCACCTCGGGCCGAGCCAAAGCGGCGCGGCGCATGGCCTCCTCGCAGTGGCCGTATTCGGTCGCCTGGGTACGCAGGAACTTACGCCGGACCGGGGTGTTGAAGAACAGGTCGCGCACCTCGACCACCGTGCCGATGCTCAAGGCCGCCGGCTCGGTGGCGGTCAACGTGCCATCCTGGGCGCCGATCCGCCAGGCATGTCCGGCCGCGCCGGCCCGGCTGGTCAGGGCCACCCGGGCGATCGCCGCGATGCTGGCCAGCGCCTCGCCCCGAAAGCCCAGGCTGGCGACCGATTCCAGCTCCGCCAGGCTGGTGATCTTGCTGGTGGCATGACGAGCCAGGGCGTTGGCCAAGTCACCGGCATCGATGCCGATGCCGTCGTCGGCCACCCGAATCAGCTTGATGCCGCCCTCCTCCAGGTCGACCCGAATCTCGCGGCTGCCCGCGTCCAGGCTGTTTTCCAGCAGTTCCTTGAGGGCCGAGGCGGGGCGTTCGACCACCTCGCCGGCGGCGATCTGGGAAATAAGCAGGTCGGGAAGGAGTCGTATGCAGCCCATGCGGTATTTTACCCCGCCGCCGGGCAGCGGCCGTTAACCGCCGGGGTGTTTTGTCTCTTCGAACAAGGACGGCGTCACCCGCGCCGAGGCCAGGTATTCGCGGATGTGCTTAATCTCCTCGCGCCCGCACACCCCGCTGTGATGCGGCCGGTGCAATACGCCTTCGACCCCGTTCAGCCGCACATGGATGCGCGCGCCCGACGACGACTCGACCTCCGCCCCAAGATGTTCCAGCAGTGACTCCACCTCCCGCCAGTGGATATTGCCGCTGATGGGATCCTGAAACAGGGCATGCAACAGATGTTCAAATTTATGGCTCATGCCGACTCCTGATTAGTCACACTCTCTCAGCATATGCCATTCGCTCAATCTCGCCAGAGCCAGACTGCGAACAGGATCAAGAACCAGAACAGGGCGGTCAGACCAGGCATCCCGGAGCACTTGTAGCCCAGCACAGGCAATAGCGCCGAGGCCAGGAACAGGATGGCGCGAATGCCGGCATAACGTCCCAAAAAGCGCCGCGATTGATCGTGCCAGGGCGTGGCCACGCCTGGTCTAGCCCAGACCGGCGCCAACTGGCCGGCGGCGCCGGCGACCAACGGAAACAGGAAGCCAGGCAGAAACACGGTCAACGGATATTCGAGATCGAGCTGCGTCCCGGCCAGCGCCAGCGCGAAACCGAGCAAGGCCGCAAACAACACCGGCTCGCTGCCATGCAGCGCAAACAACCTGGCACGATGTAGTCGCCACCAAGCCAGGGCCATCTTTAGCAAGGGCCAAGCCCAGGCCGCCAGGCCAGGCCAGACCGCGAACGGTACGCCGGCCTCGCCCAGGGCCAGCAACACGGAACCGGCCAGCGCCCATTTCAGGTCCAGCCGCAACCGTGCGGCGGCCTCCGGATCGGCCTGACCGGCCACGGTAGGCATCAGCACCTGCAAGGTGCCGATGGCGGTCAGGCCGATGAAACCATATAGGTTGATGTGGCTGTGAAAGGCACGCAGCGGGCCATGCCACTCCGGCAGCCAGGGGATCGACGCGGCGGCAGCCAACCCCAGGGCCAGACAGACCATGGCCGCCAGATACCAGTCCAGGCCGGGGTGCGGCCGGCCCAGCGAGGCCCGGCCCTTGGCGCGCATCCAGAGCAACATGATGACGGCCCCGATCAGCCCCAGGCCGGCCGCAACGGTAACGAAATCATAGTCCAGCCAGCCGGCGAACACCGCGCACGCCAGCAGGCCCGCCGCCAGCATCAGGCCAGGCAGACGCGCCAGCCAGCGGCTGGCACCCCGGCTGCGGGTCAGCACCGGGACGAAGTGCTGCATGGCGGCGGTGATGAGGGTCATGATGCCAACCGCGACCGCCAGATGGGTCCAGAACAGCGGCGCCATGGTCACCGCCTTGGGCAGGGCGATGGCGGCAACCATGAGCGCCAGTACGGCGGCGAGTAAAGGAATCAGCATGGGCGTTCAGTTTTAGATGAGGGGTTGAATAGGCCGTATCGGGCCGCTATTGACCGTGGTCAAGGCCGAATTTACAGCCAGCGTTAGTATGGCGGGCATCCTGAAGCAAAACTCAACTTTACGGAGTCCATCAATGAACCTGCAAAAAATCTTCGAACGTAGCGAGAACAAGGCGGTGGCGGTGATCGTGCTGCTGTTCATCGTCTTCCATTTCGGCATCTTGTACCTCATCGCCAATAACTAGGAGCCTGTCACAAACAGCCGCCGTAGGCCAGGTACAGCCGGCGCGCGGCCAGCAGATTGCGCCACAGCCGGTCACCGGACAAAACGAGCAGTAACCAGCCGACGCTGGCGACCGGCCAAGGCAGAAACGGCGCTGGGACCAACAAGCACACGGCCGAGGCGTGCAGCCATAAATGCCGGCGGGCGCTATCCTCCGGGACGAATGCCTTCATGCTCGGAATGGTGCCCGCACGGGCCTGGGTCTGGGCCTGGAGATGAAACCAGGCCAGGAACGGCACGATCTTGTACAGCATACCGTTGACCGCCGACGCGGCGAAGCCCAGCAGGAACAGGCCGCCAACCGCCATCTGGGCCGGCTCGCCAGCGACCAGCGGGCCGGCCGCCGCGCACCCCAGTAGGCTGGCCATGGCCAACCGCCAAAAAGTCAACGTGGCATCGCCCAGCTTGCGCCGACGCCGGTGCTGAAGTACCAGGGTCACAATGGCAAATATCCCGGCCCCGGCAGCCAGGGCAAAACGGCCAACGACTGAGACGATGCCCGCACCATCGAGCCAGAACAGCGCCGCGCTGTAACCGATCAGCCCGATTAAAACCAGCCAGGTCAACCAGCGGCTAACCTGGTTCGGATAAGGCGGCGTGAGCTGAAGCATGGGCACCACTTGATAGGCCACGCCGATCACCAATATCAATATCCAGCCAGCCAGGCCCCAGGCCACATGCAAGGCGGTGAGCGTCGTCAGGTCCAGGTCCGGAAACAGGCCAGCGAAACCGCCCGCCAGGGCCAGTCCGAGGACCGTAGTCGATAGCAGTGCCAACCAGGCCTGGCGCAACGGCCAAACCGTGTCGGAGACAACTACGCCGGCCCGTAGCAGGGCAATCGCCATGGCCGTCAGAAAGGTCACCAGGGCCAAGGCCAGCGCGACCATGGCGGCGACCAGCAGGGCCGGCTTGCCGAAGGCCAGGCCGGCGGCCAGCAAGGCGACACCGACCACTAACCCGCTCAGCGTCGCCCCGGCCACGGCGCGAACGGCCGGGATGCGAGCGCCCAATACAACCGGCAGCATCTGGGTTAACGCCCCCATCATGACCGTGCCGAGGTAGCCCAGCGTCAATAGATGGACGATAGCGAGAACGGCGGGGCTCCAGCGACTGACCAGTCCATCCTGACCTATCGCCAGCGCGCTGACCCCAGCCAACATCAGAAACAGCGGCGCGGCGAGGAAGAAGCGCAGGGGTAGCGCGAGGGGCGGCCCTTGCTGATAGGATAAGCCCGCCATCAGTCTCGTTCGGCCTTGGCCTCAATCAGCAACTCATAGCAACCATCGGCCAGCGGCCGCGTCTGGTAGGCATAACCGCTATCCCGAAGCAGTATATAAAGCGGCTGCGGCTCGCGGTGGATCAAGAAACGTACCTGTTGACCGGGGCGCAACGAGACGAGCGCCGCCTGGATGCGTTCCATCGGCTCAGGCGGCTCCAGCCAGCGGGCATCGACCAGTATTTCGCGGTCCATCGCCAGCGCACTCAGGCGGTTAATTCCCGCATCCGCGCCACTAGCGCGTCCGCCGCATCCGGCATGGCCCGGTCGATCATCGGATACAGCATCTGCTCTTCCTTGAGATTGTGCTGGCGCAACAGCATGAGCAGGGTCTCGGAATAACCGAGATAGGATTCCATATCGTGGCTGGCAACCGCATTGGCCATGGCATCCAGTACCGACCGGACCTGTGTGTGCTCGTCGCGCATCACCATGGTCGGCCCGGCGGTCATCCCGGTTCGCTCCTCGAAGGCCGGAAACAGGACATCCTCCTCGCATAAAAAATGCCGCAGCGTAGCGGCCCGGAAGGCGTCAAACTGCTTTGCCGCCGTGGCCCAGTCGGCCGCTGCGGCGGCGTTCTCGGCCTCGGCGAACAGACGGTCGCAAGCCTCATGATCGTCGGTCATATAGCGGGACAGGATCGCCATGGCCGTCTCACTGCCTGATGAAATCGATGACCACCGCGTCCGGACCATTCTCCAGATACTGGATGTCAACCGCCGCGCCATAGCGGGCCTGCATCTGCTGCAACAGAGGGATGGGATTGTGATCGTTGACGAAACGCATCCGCTCGCCCGGATTCAGCGCGTCCAGCGCGCCGAAGATGGCGGCATGACGAAAGCGCTTGGCGATGCCGCGGGCATCGAACGGATAGATGCTGTCGGGCGAAAGATGCAGGTGTATGTGTTGTCCGGCCATGATGAGTTCCTCAAAGGGTTATGAAAATAACTGGGCGCTATTGTGCCGTACCTTGAGCGCAGTGGCATTGACTCTAATCAATGTTCGGTCATGACAGTCGGGTAGCATAGCTGACCATCTACTTTCCGCCTTTGCCATGACGACCTGGAAACACCTGACCGCTGCGCCCCACCGCCTGTTTTTTCTGCTTGGCAGCCTGCAAGCATTGGTCGCCATGCTGTCCTGGCTTGCTCTGCTGGAGATGCCCGGCCTGGCGGAAATCGCTTGGCCGGCCCCGGCGGCCCATGCCTGGACCATGTTGTACGGCCTGTTTCCGGCCTTCGTGTTCGGCTTTCTATTCACCGCCTTGCCCAACTGGGTGAACGGTGCGGCCATCCGCCGGCTGGAATACCTGCCGACCGCCCTGCTGCTCGCCAGCGGCGGCCTGCTGTTCTACCCTGCTTTGCTGCTGCCCGGCCTCGACTGGCTGGCGCTCGGCCTCTATCTGGCCGGCTGGGCATTCGGGCTCATGGCCCTGCTCCGGGTGCTGCGTAGCGCTGCGCCGGGCGATCACCGGCAGCCCTGGGCGGTCTGGGCCGCCGCCTTGTCCGGGCTGCTCGGCGTCGCCGCCTTTCTGGTCTGGCGCATGACCGGGCAAGGCATCTTTCTCAGGCTGGGCGAGGTATTGGGCCTGTGGTGGTTTCTAACGCCCCTGTTTCTGGCCGTCTGTCACCGCATGATTCCTTATTTCACCAGCCGGGTGGTCACAAACTACGTCCTCATCCAACCGTACCCGGCACTGTGGGCCATGCTGGCAGCCTGCCTCGGCCACGCGCTGCTGACCTTGCTGGATGCCCCGCAGTGGACCTGGCTGGCCGATCTGCCGCTGGCCGGCATCGCCTTTTGGTTCACCGCCCGTTGGGGCCTGCGCAGCGGTCTGACGGTCCGCCTGCTGGGCATGCTACACATCGCCTTCGTCTGGGCCGGGCTGGCCTTCGCCCTGTTCGGGATCGACAGTCTGATGCGGCTAACTGGCGCCGGCAATCTGGGCCTCGCGCCGCTGCACACGCTAACGATCGGCTTCTTCGGCGCCATGCTGATCGGCATGGCCGCACGGGTCAGTCTGGGTCACTCGGGGCGCAAGCTGGAATGCGATGCGCTAACCTGGCGGCTGTTCCTGACCATGCAGTTGGCGGCGGCCGTGCGGATGTTGCCGGACCTGTTCCCGGACTGGATTGACTATCGCCTGGCCAGCCTGGCCGGGTTGATCTGGCTCGCCGCCTTCGCTGTCTGGGCGGCTAAATACGCGCCTTTTTACTGGCGCCCGAGGGCGGACGGCAAGCCAGGCTGAACGGTCATGGCGGCGTCTTGCGCCGGGTGGCAAGTTCATAGATGCGCAGCAGGTCTTCCTCGGTCACGTCGACGAAGGTATCCATCTGGCTCAGCGCGTAAACGAAATCCTCATGGTTGATCGGGGCCAGACCAAGCTCATGCCGAGGGCGGCGGAGCCGATGCAGATAGGCCGGATAGCGCCGCCAGGGAAAGATGAAATTGAACAGCATCGCCACCATGAACATGACGGCCGCATTGACGGCGATTGGCGTCAACACATACTGGTAGCCCAACTCGCTGACCGCCGGACCACCAATGACGGCTGTCAGCGCCGTTGCGCCACCTGGCGGGTGGAGGCAACGCAGATAATGCATGGCGCCGATGGCAAGACCAACCGCCAGCGCGGCAGCCGCGATAAGGTTGGGTACCCACATGGCGCAGGTCACTCCGACGATCGCTGAGACGATGTGTCCGCCCAGTAGCGGCCAAGGTTGAGACAGTGCCCCATGCGGCACCGCAAACAACAGGACCGCGCTGGCGCCCATTGAAGCCACGATCGGAACCAGCGCAGCGCTGTGAACGTAATAGCCGCTGACGGCGAACAAGGCCAGTACGCAGATGATGCCGCCAATCAGGGAAACCAGCCGTTCCCGATGGCTGACCGGGGTCGATTCGAGGCCGATAAATTGTCTGAAACCATACCAATGAGACATGCGGTAACCTTACTCTGCTATTTTCAGCCCCGGATGCTCACTCGCGTTGCCAGTGTCCCGACTTGCCGCCCTCTTTTTCCAGCACCTGGACGTTCTCGATCGTCATGCCACGGTCGACCGCCTTGCACATGTCGTAGACCGTCAGCAGACCGACCGAAACGCCGGTCAGGGCCTCCATCTCGACCCCGGTCCGGCCAACGGTTTCGACCGTCACCTCGCAGTGCACGCCAGGCAGGTTGGCATCCAGGCTGAATTCGGCGCCCGCACGGGTCAGCGCCAGCGGGTGGCAGAGTGGGATCAACTCGGCGGTGCGCTTGGTGGCCTGGATGGCGGCGACGCGGGCAATGCCGATGACATCGCCCTTGCCAGCCCGGCCGTCGCGGATCAGCGCGAAGGTCTCCGGCTTCATGCGGATATGACCGCCGGCGCGGGCGATGCGGCGGGTCTCGGCCTTGGCGTGGACATCGACCATGATGGCCTCGCCGGCAGCGTTGAAATGGGTCAGTTCACGGCTCATCGTTCATCTCGCTCCAGCGTTGCACGGCGCGCTCGTCGTGTTCTCGGGCATCAACCCAGCGCGCGCCCTCGGGCGTGGCCTCCTGCTTCCAGAACGGCGCCTCGGTCTTGAGAAAATCCATGATCGCCTGGGCCGCCTCGAAGGCATCGAAACGGTGGCCGGCAGCGACCTGGACCAGGACGATCTGATCGGCCGGTTGCAATGGCCCAACCCGATGCACGATGCGCACGCGGTGCAGATGCCAACGGGCCAGCGCCCGCTCGCCGATGTCGCGCAGCACCTTCTCAGTCATGCCGGGATAGTGTTCCAAGGTCATCTGGCTGACCGCGCCGGCTTCGCTTTGCTCGCGCACCCGGCCGACAAACTGAACGATAGCGCCAATGGCGGCATCGCCAGCCAGGCGGGCATATTCCTGGGCAATATCGAAATCGGTGGTCTGCACGGCGACGCTGATGTTGGTATCCATGTTCAGCCTCCGGTCACTGGCGGGAAGATGGCGACCTCGGAACCAGCCTGCAAGGGCGCATCTGGCGGCACTACCGCTTGATCGACTGCGACCCGAAATGCCCGGCCATCGGCCAGTTCCTCGGCCCAGACGCCGCCGCGCTGGCGCAACTGGGCAAGCAGACCGGCGACGGTCGCATCGGCCGGCGGCACAAGGGTTTCCTCGCCCAGGCCGAACACCTGGCGTAGCCTGCCAAAATAGAATATCCGCATCGCGCTGCCTTTCATAATTGCACCGGTCTGATGGCCGACTTGGGCCGGAAGGTCTTAACCACGGCCGGGTCGGTCTCGATGTAAGGTGCGCCGATCAGGTCCAGGCAATAGGGCACGGCAGGGAAGATGCCGTCCAGGGTTTCCTTGATCGCCTTGGGCTGGCCGGGCAGGTTGAGGATCAGCGCCCGGCTGCGGATCACCCCGACCTGGCGCGACAGAATGGCGGTGGGTACGTATTTCAGGCTAATGCTGCGCATCTGTTCGCCGAAGCCGGGCATGACCTTGTCGGCGACGGCCAGGGTCGCCTCCGGCGTCACGTCGCGCGGCGCCGGGCCGGTGCCGCCGGTGGTCAGCACCAGATGGCAACCGGCTTGGTCCACCATCTCGCGCAGACAGGCCTCGATAGCGGGCTGCTCGTCCGGGATCAGCCGGGTCTCCCGCATCCAAGGGGTGGTCAAGGCGGCGCTGAGCCAGTCAATCAGTCCGGGCAAGCCCTGGTCTACATAAACGCCCTGACTCGCTCGGTCGCTAATCGAGACCAGGCCGATTTTAAGTTGCTCGCGCATGATGGATTCCTTGGCGAATTTTATTGAATCACCTGCTCACCCCGCCGCCAGAAGGCAGCGGGGTGAGCGGATTATCCATCAAGCGAGGCGGCGGAGCAGGCGCTATTTTGCCTTATGGGTCTTAGCCCGTTGGCCGAAGGTGCTTTCCACGATCGGCGGGACATCGGCCTGCGGTTGATGGCATTGCACACAGCTCCAGCGCCCCAGGTTTAACTCGCCCTTCTTTACGTCGATATAATGGCTGGCCGGGGCCGGAACGGGCATACCCTTGGCAATCTTCTTGCCGATCTGCTTGGGCTGAACGTGGCAGTCCTTGCACATATTGACATCCAGGGTGATCGGCAACATGCCTTCGATGGTATGGGGAATCGTCGGCGGCGCGGTCGGATATGAGCGCACCGATCGTTTGTTGACCGTGCCCACATCCGGTTCCTTGTACTTGACGACCGATGGCGCCGGGGAATCATCGACACTGACCTTGGACAGTCCCAGCGAGTCTTCGGGGATTGCTTGATCGCCCTCCGCCATGGCGCTCATAGCAAAGCCCATGGCCACCATGGCCACACCGATTTGAATGTGCTTCTTCATTACGTCCTCCTTCACCGACTACTTTGAAAATCGTTCCGTCCGCGCGTTGTGCTGGCGGATCAGAGGCCTGAAATCGAATACCAGACTGCCCTCGGGGCAGAGCGGCGTACAGCGGCCGCAATTACTGCATTCACCTGAACTTACGTAGCCAACCACTTCCAAATGCTTCAGATTCAATACCTGCGGTTCCGGGCAGACCCTGGCGCACTCGCCGCAATGGCTGCAACTGTCCTTATCGAATCGGACCCTCAGTTGCGCGCCGCGACCGACCAGCGACCAGAAACCACCCAGCGGACAGAGATGGCCGCACCAGCCGTTCTTCAGAATCAACAGGTCAAACAGGAAGATGCTGCTCAACGCCATGCCGCCCGCGCCGAGGCCGAAGATGATCTCGCGCTGCATCATGCCGATCGGGCTGACCCACTCGAACGCGGCCAGGCCGGTGATGGCCGACAGGACCAGGGTCGCCGCCAACACAAAATAGCGGAGGTTGCGGCTGATATGGAACAGCGGCGGGATGGGCAGGCGGGCGCGCAGCCAGGCCGCCAGATCGGTCACCATGTTGACCGGGCAGGCCCAGGCGCAGAACACCCGGCCGCCGACCAGCAGGTAAAAGGCCATGACGATGGCCGCGCCGAGCAGAACCTTCTGTTGCAGGACATGGCCGGTCAGAAAGATTTGCAGCACCGCGAACGGATCGGCCATGGGCACCAGGCCGATGAATTCAGAGGCCGACAGGTTGCCGGATAGCAGCGGCGTCTTGGCCGGGAATTGCCAGGCCCAGTGCGCCGTGCCGAAGAACAGCAGCAGGATGCCGAACTGCGTGGCCCGGCGCAGGAACAGGTAGCGCCACGCCCACAGCCGCACGGCCAGTGGGCGGTTTGCAAGCTTTTGCTGGGAGCGGTCAGCCGGCGTGTTCATAGGCCACCCTGATTCAGGTAATCGACGCCGGGCGCGTTTTGTCCGGGCGCCTCGACGGGCGCGGGCACCGCCTCGGCCGGCTTGAAGTCCTGGGTGATCTTGCCCTCATTGGTCCAACCAAGCCGGTAATGCTCACCGATTTTGCCCTGCACCAGTTTGTGCGGCAGGATGCGGATCGCCGCCTGATCGGTCGGGCAGGACCTTTCACAGATGCCGCAACCGGTGCAGGCGTCCGAGTTGACGATGGGCCGGAACATGGCGTGCAAGGACAGGCCACGCGGATTGGTTTCCAGAACGATGGCCTTGCCCCGAATTGGGCAATCGCGATAGCAAATCTCGCAGCGCAGCCCCTTCCAGGACAGGCAGTTCTCGATGTCGATCACCGCCAGGCCCATGCGCGACTTGTTGATGTCCTTTAGTTCCGGCGCCAGTGCGCCAGTCGGGCAGGCCTTCACACACGGGATATCCGGGCACATGATGCAAGCCCCGGTGCGCGGCTGGAAAAACGGCATACCGATCGGCTGGTCGCCGCCAGATGGGGCCAGCTTGAGAATATGGGGCGGACAGGCATTGACGCACTGGCCGCACTTGATACAGGTAGCGTTGAAATCCCTCTCTGCCAGCGCGCCTGGCGGCCGCAAGGCATAGGGCTGCGCCTTGGCCTCCTGGCGTAGCAGGTAGGCCCAGAGCAGGCCGCCGCTGGCCGCCAGGGCAGCGCCCTGGGCGGTCTTCACCATGAAATCGCGGCGAGTGACGGAGGAGTCGGACATTCAGAGATTCATTCTCAAATTTTTGTCGTTCCCGTGAAAGTGGGAACCCAGTTCTTGAACAGGCTGGATTCCCGCCTACGCGGGAATGACGCTTCAATCAGGCCTTGTAAACCTTCACCGCGCACTTCTTGTAGTCGGTCTCTTTCGAGAGCGGACAGGTCGCATCCAGGGTGACCTTGTTGATCAGCACGCTTTCGTCGAACCAGGGCACATAAACCAGGCCGCGCGGCACGCGGTTGCGGCCGCCGGTCTCAATACGGACCTGGACCTTACCGCGGCGCGACTCCACCCAGACCAGATCATTGCGCTTAAGCCCGCGCGACTCGGCATCCTTGGTGTTGATCCAGCACACCGCGTTGGGGAAGGCACGGTGCAGTTCCGGCACCCGCCGGGTCATGGTGCCAGAGTGCCAATGCTCCAGCACCCGGCCGGTACACAGCCAGAGGTCGTAGTTGGCATCGGGTTTCTCGACCGGTGAGGCATAGGGGCGGAAATAGATCTTCGCCTTGTGAGAGATGTCCACCTTCTTGTCGGGACCGGAGGGCTTGTCCAGGTTGCCCGCCATCATCTTCTGGCCATTGTTGCCATAGAAGTCGAAGCCCATACCCTTCTGCACATAGGGATCGTACTGCTCGTTGCTGCGCCACGGGGTTTCCACCCACTTGCCGTCTTTCTGCACCACCGGCCATTTCAGGCCGCGCACCTTGTCGCCATGGTAAACATCGAACGGCGCCAGATCATGGCCATGGCCGCTGCCGAACTTGCGGTATTCCTCGAACAGCGCCTTCTCGGGGAACCAGCCGTCCTTGAGCAGATCGGCGATATGGTTGCCGTGACCGTGGGCAATGGGGTCGGGCCACTTGACCTTCTTGTTCTCCGGTGTGGCAAACAGCACGTCATACAGCGTGGACTCCGGCGAGTAGCCCATCGCCTTGGCGGCGGGCAGCACGTCGGGCAGGCCGCCTTCCAGGCCGGGAATCTTTTGCGCACCCCAAACGTCCTTCAATTTGAAGCGTTTGGACAACTCCAGCAGCATCCAGGTATCCCCGCGCGCCTGGCCGGGCGGCAAAATCTGTTGGCGCCAGACCTGGGTGCGGCGCTCGGCGTTGCCATAGGCGCCCCACTTCTCGTTGATCATGGCGGCAGGCAGGATCAGGTCGGCCACCTTGGCGGAGACACCGGGATAGGCATCGGCCACCACGATGAAGTTGTTCATGTTGCGGGCAGCCTTGATCCAGTGGTTGGTGTTGGCGCTGTTCTGCCAGGGGTTGTTGACCTGAGTCAGGTTGAACAGGCAGGAGCCGTCTTCCAGGTCGCGCATGATCTTGACGAAGTGGCTACCCATCTTGGGGTTGATCGTCCCGGCCGGCAGTTTCCAGATTTCTTCCGTGTGCGCCCGATGTTTCGGGTTCATCACCACCATATCGGCGGGCAGCCGATGGGCGAACACGCCCACTTCGCGCGCCGTGCCACAGGCGGAAGGCTGGCCGGTCAGCGAAAAAGCGCCGTTGCCCGGCTGGCACTGGCGGCCGGTGAGCAGGTGGTTCATATACGCCTGCTCGTTGACCCAGGAACCGCGCTGGTGCTGGTTGAAGCCCATGGTCCAGTAGGACACGATCTTGCGGTTCTTGTCGCAATAGAAATCGGCCAGTTGTTGCAGCTTGGCCTTGAACTTGTCCATCGGCTCATCGGGATCGCCCTTGGCGACGGCGGCGGTGAACTCCAGGGTGTAGGGTTCGACGGCGGCCTTGAAGTCATCGAAGCTGATCGCCCAGTCCTTCATCGGCGTGGCGGCGTTCTTCTGCTCGACGGCCTCGCCCGCCTGCTTGCGCTGGGCAATGGCCTCGAATTTGTCGATGACATGCACCTTCTCGTTCTTGTAGGTCTCCATCTCGGCGCCGGAGGCGAATTTCTCGACGTTCTTCGGGCGGAAGCCATAGCCGATGTCGTAAGGGCCGGTGGCGAACACGGTGTGCTTGTTGACGAAGTCGTGGTCGATGGCGTCGCGCTTGACGATCTCGCGGGCGATGAAGTTCTGGATCGCCAGGTCGCCGCTGGGCGAGAAGACGATTTCCAGGTCGGCAATGTCGGATGACATATTACCGAAGGTGGTCAGGTTCACCACTTTCATGCCTTTGTGGGTCAGGCGGCGGTTGGTGATGCGCGACCACAGTATCGGGTGCATCTCAGCCATATTGGAGCCCCACAGCACGGCGGTGTCGGTGTGCTCGATATCGTCGTAGTTGCCCTGTGGCTCGTCGATGCCGAAGGTCTGCATGAAGGCCACCACGGCCGAGGCCATGCAGTGGCGGGCGTTGGGGTCGATGTTGTTGGAACGAAAACCGGCCTTCATCAGCTTGGCGGCGGCGTAGCCCTCATGGATGGTGTACTGGCCGGAGCCAAAGATGGAGATGCCGGTGGGGCCTTTTTCCTTTAGCGCCCAGCGCATCTTCTCTTCCATGATGTCGATGGCCTTTTCCCAAGTCACCGGCACGAACTTGCCCTTCTTGTCGAACTTGCCGTTGGTCATGCGCAGCAGCGGCTGGGTAAGACGATCCTTGCCATAGTTGATCTTGCCGTTGAAGTAGCCCTTGATGCAGTTCAGGCCGCGATTGACCGGGGCATCCGGATCGCCCTTGGTGGCGACGATCCGGCCGCCCTGGGTGGCGACCATGATGCCGCAGCCGGTGCCGCAGAATCGACAAACCCCTTTGTCCCATTGCCAGCCAGCCTCCGAGGCCTTGACCGCCGCCTCAGCCTCTCTGGCCACCGGCATACCCACGGTAAGAGCGGCGCTGGCCGCGATACTGTTCTTCAAAAAGTCCCGACGTGTCAGTCCCATTGCAACCTCCTATAAAAAACCGTCAATCCATCAGATATGCAGGCACCGCACAGGACCCATCCTGTGCGGCGAGTTCGGGTGGCAACGCCGGATACTCGGTGTTGTCCTCGGCTAGGTAGTGGTAAACCATCTCGGCCATGATGACGTGGGGCGCCGCCTTGATCCGCCGCAGCCCTTCGATTTCGGCATTGATATCATCGGCTTCCTGAACCGCGATCAAACGGCCAGTCGAGCGGTCGACCTGATGAACGCTCACGCCCGGCAAGGCTTCGAGCGCGGTGATGACTGCCGTTTGCCAATCTCGGTCGGCCACCACCAGTATTCCGGATAGGTTCATTTTGCTTTCTCCACAGACCATTCGATCATAAGTTGTGACTAGGCTAACCACATCGCCTGGAGGATGCTTTGACTATCGTCAAGACGATCTACAGGTCCTGATCGTAGTTCACCGTTAACCGTTTACAATCTACCCATGAACCACGAATCAACCATTGGTGTCGTGCTGGCTGGCGGCCTATCCAGCCGCATGGGCCGCGACAAGGTACTGCTGCCGTGGGGCGATGGCACCCTGCTCGATCACATGATCGGCCTGTTGCAAGACAGTGGTCTGAGTACCGTCGTCGTCTGCGGCGAGCGGCCTGGCTACGCATCCGTTCCTGACTCGGAGCCGGGCCAGGGTCCGGGCGTCGCCATCAGCCACCTACTGGCCTCGCTGGCGTCCGACGCCTGGGCGCTGATTGTGCCGGTGGACATGCCGCTGCTGACGCCAAAACTGATCCGTGCGCTACTGGACTCGGCTCAAGCGGCTTACTACGCCGACTACCCGCTGCCCGCCCTGCTGCCGACGCGGGATGGTTCCGGCCATCGTTTATACGGCCATTCGCTGCGGGCCTTGCACCTCGCCGCTGACAGCCATGTGCTGCTGCTTAATGACGCGGACAGGCCCGCCTTCATGAACGTCAACACGCCCGCTGACTGGGGCGAAGCACGTAAGGCATCGTCACTATGAAGGTCTTCGGCATCGCCGGTTACAGCGGCGCGGGTAAGACTACGCTGATTGAAAAGCTGCTTGGGGAATTCACTGCCCGTGGCCTGCGGGTGTCGGTCATCAAGCAAAGCCATCACGACGTCATGCTGGACCCGCCCGGCAAGGATACATGGCGGCACCGGCAGGCCGGCGCCCACGTGGTCTTGCTCACCTCACCCTACCGCTGGATGTTGGCCCAGGAACTGCGCGGCGCGCCGGAGCCGACGCTGGACCAACACCTGGCCCGGCTGGCGGACTGCGACCTGGTGCTGGTGGAGGGCTACCGACACGCCAATCTGGCCAAGCTGGAGGTGCATCGAGCCGAGACCGGCCAACCCTGGCTGTACCCGAACGATCCTCACCTACTCGCGGTCGTCGGCGACGAGACCATCGACGCCCTGCCCTGTTTCGGGCTAGACGACATCGCCGCCATCGCCGATTTCATACTGGACCACGGCGGCCACGGCGGGCCGCGCTAATTCGGCCAACGGCCGAATTAGCGCCGGGTCAGTGACTGGTGCCTTCGGACAGCCGGGTCTTGTTCCAGACGTTGTATTTGCCCACCGGCCGCTTCATGGGCAGGCGCTTGATCTCTTTCAGCGTCCGGGCGTCATACACCACCACGGCGCCGTCCATCTCCCAGATCGAGACCAGGGCATATTTGCCATAGCGGTCAAACTCGACATGGGTGGCGACCTTGCCCGGCTCGGGTCGGACCGTGGCCACCACTTCCAGGCGCTGCTTGTCGATCACCTGCATGACGTCCTTGTCGGTACCGCTGAACACATCGGCCCAGGCATAAGGGCTGTTCTCGTGGCTGCGCAAGAAGAAGCCTGGGCCCAGGGTGGGGATGACCTTGATGACCTGCCAGGTCTTCATGTCGATAACGCTGATCTGGTGATCCTTGAGATTGGGCGAGGCCATCACGCGGCGGACCTGGCCATTGCCATCGGTCCAGTCCCAGGTGATACCGGAACCCAGGTGCGGCATACCGGACAAGGCCAGGTCCGCCACCTTGCGGCCGCTGTCGAGCTGGATGACCTGGCCCTTGCCGCCGCCCCGCGCCGCGCCCATCAGGTACTGGTAATCCTGGTCGAAAAAGAAGTCGTCCAGATAATCGGCCGTCTTGAGCTGGCGTACCGCCAGGGGCGTCGCGCCCTTGTCGGCGTCATAGGGTATTTCCCAGACCTCCGGAATATCCTTCAGCGCGGCGATGAAACTGTGCCGGGGCCGGGCATCGTAGACGGCCGACACGCGCGAGCTCTTGCCGCCGCCATCGACTACCGGAATGACCTTGATCAAGGCCAGGTCACGGCCGCCCAGCGCGACCAGGGTATGCGGCAGATAATTGGCGGCCATTACCGTCCTGCCATCCGAAGATACCGCCACGTTGCGGGTATTGATCCCGGCGCGTACCTCGGCCACCACCTTGAGGTTCCACAGGTCGTACTTGGTGATCCAGCCGTCGCGCGAGGCCCAGTAGACGAAGCGGCCGTCCGCCGTGAACTTGGGCCCGCCGTGCAGGGCATGGCGGGTCGGAAAGCGGGTGATGGGCGCCATCTTGTCGCCGTCCAGGACGGTGATGTGGTGGTCGCCACCCTCGACCACCAGGGTGATGTTCATGGGGTCGGCCTTGAACACCGGCCGGGCCGGCAGGTCGAGATTGTCGCGGTTGACAACGCGCGAGGCCTCGATGTCGCCGGCATCCCATTTCGGCGGCAACTTGGGCGGGGTGTAGAGCCAGTCGGCCAGCGCCTGGATCTCCGCCGGCCGCAACTGGCCGCCGAAGCCCGGCATCTGGGTAGCCGGCAGGCCGTCGGCGATGGCCTTGTAAGCATCCGGCCGCTTCAGCCGAGCCAGGGCATCCGGCAACAAGGCCGGCCCCATGCCGCCGAGACGGTTGGGGGCGTGGCAGACCAGGCAGTGGGTCTCATAAAGTTTCTCGGGATCGGGAGCGGGAGCGGCGTGGACCAGACCGGCAATCAAGGCCAATGCCGCCAGGAGGCTGCTAGCGAATGAGGTCATATTCAAACTTCCAGAAGTTGGGGAGTGGGTTGTGGCGCGGCAAGGCCGATTTCCCCATCGCTGAGATAACAGCCCGGGTCTTCCGCCCAGAAGTCGCCGGTGGTTTGCCAGGCGCGCACACGGGTGTTGCCGTTGCAGATGGTGAGATGCGCGCAGGTGGCGCAGCGCCCTGTCACCGGACGCGGTGAGGTTTTCAGGCCGGCCATCAGCGGGTCGGAAACGTCATTCCAGATTTCCGCGAACGGCCGCTCGCGCACGTTACCCAGGGGGTAGTTCCACCACATGGTGTCCGGGTGGACCACGCCCAGATTGTCAATGTTGGCCACGTTGACGCCCGAGGCATTGCCGCCCCACTCGATCAGCTTGCGCTCGATGTGGGCGGCCTGTTCTGGAAAGCGCCGGCGCACCCAGGCCAGCAGATACACGCCGTCGGCATCGTTGTTGCCGGTGACGAATTCCTTCGGCGCGCCGGCCCGCACCTGTTGCCAGCAACGTTCGAACAGGCTGTCCAGCGCCGCGCGAGTGGTGCGGAAATGGGCGTCGTCGCGGCGGTTCTTATTGCCGCGCCCGGCGTAATTGAGGTGGGACAGGTAGAACTTGTCGATGCGCTCGTCATCGATCAGGTCCAGCAAATGTGGAAGGTCGTGGGCGTTGTCGGCGGTCAGGGTGAACCGGACGCCGACCTTGGCGCCGGCGTCGCGGCACTGGCGCACGCCGTTCAACGCGGCTGCGAAGGCGCCGGCCTTGCGCCGAAAGCGATCGTGGGTGGCGGCCAGGCCATCCAGGCTGACGCCGACATAATCAAACCCGGTTGCGGCAATGGCGGCGATATTGTCGTCGTCGATCAGCGTGCCGTTGCTGGACAGGCCAACATAGAAACCCATGGCCTTGGCCCGCCGGCCGATGTCGAAGATGTCGGGCCGCAGCAGAGGCTCGCCGCCGGACAGGATGAGTACCGGCACATGGGCAGCCTTGAGGTCATCCATGACCCTATATATCTCCTCGGTCGTCAGCTCGCCGGGGAAATCCTTGTCCGCTGAGATCGAGTAGCAGTGCTTGCAGGTCAGGTTGCAGCGCCGCACCAGGTTCCAGATCACCACCGGGCCGGGCGGCTTGCGTTTAGGCCCGAGCGGGGTGGAATGAACGAGTTCCCGCATGAATTGGGTGACGCGAAACATGGCCTATTCCCTATGTTGACGTAGCGCCGCAATGACGCTAGCGATACTCATGAGGCGGCAGATAGAGCGCATAGAGGATGCTTTCCTCGGTCTTGATACGCTTGGTCAGCACCTTGCCAATGCCACCCACCTCCTCTTGAAAGCTCTGCCACATCGTTTCATCCCATATCCAGCCGTCCTCCTCGGCGGTGTATTTGTGCAGGAAATCCGCCACTGCCTTGCCGATGTGCTGCATCTCGCTGCGAAACTCATGCATGATGGCGGCGTTTTCGGCATCGCCTTCCAGGTTGTGCTGCAAGTAGACATAAAAGCGGATGTTTTCCTTGAGCAGATGACCGCGTAACCCATCCCCGAACTCGCCCAGTTTTTGCTTCACCTGCGCCATATCCTTACGGTTCATGGCGGCACCAATCTCACCGAATATCCCGAGCAATGCCCGATGGTCCGCCACCAGGTTGGGCACCAGATTGGGGTCATAGTGCAACTGGGTACCGGGGGCGACCGCCTGCTCGACCGCCACCTTAGGCCGTGGCACCGGTCTTATCGCCCGTTTTTGCACGACCGGCTGTACGGCTGGCGCTTTTTTTTTCCACAAGAATTCAAACATGGTGTTCTCCAATGGTCGCCAAGCGGCCAATACGCAACCCGGTTTTTTTCAGGATGCCTCTGCTGTACAGGATGTCCCGCCCCCGGCAGGCCAAACCGAGCAGATCGGCTATCTCAGCCACATAATCCGCCGCTTCATCCCGGTCCCGGCCATGCACCATAGCGAACAGGTTGTAGGGCCAGGCAGGCAGACGGCGCGGGCGGCGGTAACAGTGCGAGACAAACGCCAGGCGGCCAACCTGTTCGCCCAGGGCATCGACTTCCGTATCGACCACATCCCACACCGTCATACCGTTGGCTTGATAACCCAGGGCATAGTGGTTCGGGACGATGCCGATCCGGCGCACGACCCCGGTTTCCTGCATTCGGGCGAGCCTTTGTATCACCTCCTCGGCGCTCAGGCCAAGCGGTTCCGCCACGGCCCGATAAGGCTCCGGCACCAAAGGCAGCCCCGACTGGGTGGCCAGGATGATTTGCCGGTCGATGACGTCCAGAGACGCGCTCATACTTCCAGCTTCAGTTCGACGAAATATTCCCGCTCTTTGGGAAAACGCAGCACCTCGAGACCGCTGGCGGATTCGATCCTGAGAAAGGCGGCCTCCACCTGCTCGGCGGTTTCGGCCCCGGCCACGAACCACATGTTGAGGACGTGTTCACGGCGATAGTTGTGGGCGACTTCCGGTTGGGCGTCGACCAGGTTGACCACGTCGTTCCAATCGGCCTCCGGCACCGACATGGCGGCCAGGACATTAGTCCCGCCCATCCGGTCGGCATTAAACAAGGGACCAAAGCGGGTCAAGGTCCGGTCGTGTAGCAGGCGTTTCAAGCGGGTGATGAGCCGTCCTTCCGAGATACCGAGATTCGCCGCCGCCTCCCGGAACGGCCTGGCGCACAGCGGGAAACCGCCCTGCATAGCGTTGATGATGCGGCGGTCGACGGCGTCCAGTGGCATCATGCCGCCTGTGCCGTCGGGCTGGAATAATGGGCGCCGCACTGTTTGAAGCGGCGACAGGAAAACAGCGGCTGGCAGTTCAACGTTGTCAGTCCGAGCCGGGTGCGCAGGTCGGCCAGGGTGGCCAGCACCTCGGCACGGTCACGGCCGTGCAACATGGTGAACAGGTTGTATGGCCAATCCGGCAGTCGGCGCGGCCGCTGGTAGCAGAGGCTCACCTGGGGCTGGCCGCCGAGCAGCCGGCCGACCGCGTTCGCCAATGAATCGGGTACATCCCAGACCACCATGGCGTTGGCGTTGTAGCCCAGTTCCTGATGCCGCACCACCACGCCGAAGCGGCGGATGACGCCCAGCTCCGACAAGCGCCCGATCCGGGCGATCGCCTCGCTCTCGCCCATGTTGCAGGCGACCGCCAGTGCCGCGTAGGGCCGAGGCAGCAAGTGCAGGCCATCTTCCAGGGCGGCGGCCAGGGCATAATCGGCGGCATCCATTTGTTCGCGCAGAACGGCGGCATCGAGCGCATTGCCGGCCGGGTCGCGATGGCCAGGCGCGCTCGTTCGCCGGCTACTGCCCGACGGCGATAGATTAATAAAAAGGTCGAAACCCAGATCGATGTGATAGTCGGTCAACATTGGCAAGTCGAGTAAGGGCAGCCGGCTTTGCCTGCGTATCTCGTCCAGCACCTCATCGATGCGCTGCCGGGTCGGCGCGGTGAGGACGAACCACAGGTTGTAGACATGCTCGCGCTGGTAGTTGTGATTCACCTCCGGGTAGCTGTCGATCAGCGCCGCTACGGCCTCCAGGCGATCGTCCGGGCAGGCTACGGCGGCCAGGGTGCTGGCGCCCAAGATATGAGGCCGGAACACCGCCCCGACCCGTGATACAACGCCGCGCATCTGTAGGTCCTTCAGCGCGGCAATAACCTCCGCCTCGTCGCAATCAAGGCGCTGAGCCAACGCGGCGAAGGGCCGCTCGATCAACGGCAAACCCCGTTGCCAATCGTTGAGCAGACGCAGTTCCAGTTCAGGCGACATGATCAGAGTCCCACACGGTTGGCACGGGCGGTGAAGAAGATGCCGCTGGGTGAATCGACCGGCAGCTCGCCGAGCTTCTTGAAACTGGCGGTGTCGTAGATTTCCACCTTGTTCTCGTCGCGGATGGATATCCAGACCTGCTCGCCGCGTGGCGTGAATTCCATATGCAGCACGGCCTTGCCGGGCTTCATGGTGTGCATGACCTGACGGCTTTCCAGGTCGATCACCTGCACCGTGTCATAGTCCGGGAAGGCGAAGTTGACCCACAGTCGGCGGCCATCCGGCGCCGCCATGATGAACACCGGTTGCCCAGCGACTGGAATGACGCCGACCTGTTTCCAGGTGGGCATCTCCGCCACGATCACTTCATGGCGTCCTATAGCCGGCAAGAAAACCAGGTTGCCCGAGACCGCCCAGGTGCGCAGATGGGGCATCTTGTAGACCGGCAGTTTTTCCTCACCCCGGCCATAATCGGGCAAGGCCCGTTGCACGCCGCGTTCCGGATGCCATAGGTCGAGCACGGCGATACCGTCCTCGCCGAACAGACCAGCCAGATACCAATGGCCATCCGGGGTAATGGTGCCGTCATAAGGCTGTTTGCCAATGCCGGTGAATTTGCTCAACTTGGGCCGCGCCGGGTCCTCCGACAGGTCGGCGATCCAGGTCTCACCAGCATCGAACAGGCTGAATATGAAGCGCTGACCGGGGGCATCGGCTACGCCGACGACTCGCGACAGGCCGTGGTTGGCATCCGAATAGGTCGGAATATCGGCCACCAGGTCCAGGGTCTCGGCAGCAAATATCTTCAGCCCGCCCGGCGTGTAATTGGCGGCGGCGATGTAGCGGCCGTCCTGGGAGATGGCGCCGCCGATGGCATTGCCCGACTGAACGATGCGTTTGACGATCTTGCCGGTGAGCAGGTCAACCTTGGTCAGGCCGCCATCGCGGCCAAATACGTAAGCGTAGCGGCCATCGCGGGAAAACACAGCCGAGGCATGGGAGGTATCGCCCAGGCCTTCGACCTGTTGCAACAGGGTATGGTGCGTGGTGTCGATCAGTTGCACCGCGCCCTTGGCCCGCTCGATCACCAGGCCCAGGTCGCCGGTGCCGCGCAGGTTGTCAGCATGTGCCGACACGGCAAAGCCGAAACAAAAAATCGCGGCCAGGACCGCTGCCGCATAATTGCGCCATTTCATTCAGGGAATCCTTTCTGAAGCTGCTGTACGATCCAGGCCACGTCAGCCTCGTTGAGGTGCGGCGCCCAACCGGGCATGGCGGTACCGGGTATGCCGTGCAGGATCGCCGCAGTCAGGGTTTCGGCAGGCTTATCCTTCATGGCCTCGGCGCTGAGCGACGACCCCAGGCCGCCGGTCAATTTCAAACCATGACAAAAACCGCATTCCTGGCGCACGAAACGGGTCAGCTCCTGCTGCCGGGTCGCCGACAGGCCGTCAGCCTGCACAGGAAGCGCGCAACAGAAAACCAAGGGCGTGAGCCAGGGATGCGTTTTCATATGAAGACCGAAGCGCGACGGCTGGCCGCCGCGCTTCGAATCGGGTCAGATCAATAAACGTCGTACTGGGTGTTGTGGACGTTGAACTTGCCGGTAGGCGTGACCAGGCGCGGGTCCTTGATGACCGCCTTGACCTTGCGGGTTTTGTCATCCATGACCACGATGGCCGATTCCTTGTCCTTAGGCCCCCAGACCGACAGCCACACTTCATCGCCCTTGGCGTTGTACTCCGGATGGGCGACGCGGGCGTTGTCGATGCCGGCGAGCTTGGCGATGTTAATCACCTGGGCCGGCTTGTCGGGATGCTTCAGGTCAAACACCGAGACCGACTGACGGGTAGCCAGATCCGGGTTCAAGGGTGCATCGGACCAGAGGTTGCTGGAGTGCGGATTGGTCTTCAGGAACAGCGAGCCGGAACCGTGGTTTTTCAGCCAGCGCACCACTGTCCAGGCCTGCTTGGGATGGCGCTTGGGATCGGTGCCGATCTCGGCGATACGCTCATCGCCCAGGTGGCCGGTGGCCCACACCGGGCCGTATTTCACGTCGACCCAGTTGGTGCCACGACCGGGGTGCGGCTTGATGCCGACCTTGACGTTGGCGGCGAGCTTGCCTTCCTTAGTATCCACCACCGATACGGTGTTGCGCATGTTGGCGGCAACCATGAAGTAGCGCTTGGAGGCATCCCAACCACCGTCATGCAGGAAGCGCTCGGCCTCGATCTCGGTGGTCTTCAGGTTCTTGATGTCGCTGTAGTCCACCAGCAGCACCTTGCCGGTTTCCTTCACGTTGACCACGAACTCGGGCTTGATGTGCGAGGCGACGATGGAGGCGACACGCGGCTCGGCGTGGTATTCCTGCTCGTCGTAGGTGTAGCCACGGGTGGACATGATCTTCAGCGGCTTCAGCGTCGGGCCGTCCATCAGCACATAGGCGGGCGGCCAGTAGGTTCCGGCGATGGCCAGCTTGTCCTCGAAGCCCTTGAACTTGGAGGTTTCGATGGAACGGGCGTCTGAACCGGTGCGAATGGAAGCCACCGTGGCCGGGGTTTCCATCCACAGGTCGATCAGGTTGATCAGGCCGTCGCGCCCGGTGGTGTAGAGGTAGCGGCCGGATTTCGAGATACGCGAGATGTGCACCGCGAAGCCGGTCTTGAGAACGGTGACGATTTTCTTGCTATCGCCGTCGATCAGGGCTACTTGCCCGGAATCGCGCAGGGTGACCGAGAAGAGGTTGTCGATGTCGATGTTGTTCATCTTCTTCTTGGGGCGCTGGTCCACCGGCACGATCACCTTCCAGCTCGCCATCATTTCTTTCATGCCCCATTCCGGCGGCGTCGGCGGCGTTTGCTGGATGTAACGCGCCATCAACCCGACTTCATTCTCGGACAGTTCGTTGGCGGCGCCAAAACCAGGCATTCCGCCCGGAGTACCGTAGGAAATGAAGGTCTTCAGGTTATCGGTGCCCAGCTTCTGCATGGCGGCCGGCAACAGCGGCTTACCGGTGGCGCCCTTGCGCAGCACGCCATGGCAGCCGGCGCAACGGTCGAAGTAGATCTGCCGGCCGGTATCGAATTCCGCCTTGGTCATGGCCGGGGCATTGGGGTCGGTGGACTGGTACATCTCCACGCCGGCCAGGGTGGAACCGCCGCCCTGCAGGTAGGTGGTGGTCGGCGTGTTGGTTTTACTGTCTACAGCCCAGGCCGTGGCCACCGCCAGCGGCAGTACCGCCAGTAGAGCCGTTCTTGCTACAAAACGCTTCGTCTTCATCTCAGGGGTCTCCTTAGTTAAGTTCACCGGAAAAAACCTCACTCCCGATGAGGTAAAGCAATATTCCCTAGTGATGGCTACGCCGCCTTGACTTTTGTCAGATGACTGACTAATACCTTGACATTAATCAAAGGCATTTAGATGCGACTGCAGTCAAGATCGCCCCACTGCAATTTTTCATGCAAAAGGAAAGGGGTGGCGACACATGATTGAGCCCGTCCAATTAGCCGACTTCTTCACGGTCTTTCTTTCGGCCGCCATGGTCATCATGACCGGTGCGCTGTATGCGTTGTTGTTCGCCTATTCCAGGCTCAAGCACGCGCCCCGTCTGTTGCCGTTCGCCTACCTGGCTTACCTGGGTCTGACGATCTCCGTATTCACCCTAGCGAAGGTCGCCAACCTGTTGCACCACCCATTCTGGATCGGCATCGTTGGCCTGATGTTGCTCGGTTATCTGCTCGCGCCACATGCCATCTGGAAACTCTGTGTCGGCACTCACGCCGCCGAACGCGAGACCTCAGCAAGTCCCATAAGTCCCAACGTTTTTCAACAGCCGTAACTGTAAGGAGGAAGCAACCATGTCACAGGAAGCCTGGTGGGCATCGGGGTCCTTTTGGCGCAAAAGCGCCATCTGGATCACGGGCCTTTCATTCATTATTCTGATTTTTCTGACCTTCGACTCGATGTCCTACATCAAGGCCGGCGGCAAACAAGTACCGAACTACGCGGTCATCAACCAACGGGTCGATTACCAGTTCAACGAGGCGCAAAACCGTTACCTGCCGGTGATTGGTCCCGAGGAACCGCTGTTCGGCAAGAAACTGACCGAAGACGAGGCGATGGCGATGGTCTCCAAGGGCAAGCTGAACGTGCAGTCCAAAAACTGCATGGACTGCCACACCCTGCTCGGTAACGGCGCCTATTTCGCACCCGACCTGACCAAGTCCTGGCTCGACCCGTATTGGGGCTCCAAGGAGAGCCGCGAGCAAACCATGGTCGATTTCCTGATGGATCCGAGCAACAAGCTGCACAACGGCATCGGCCGACGGATGCCCAACCTGGGCATCACCGAGGACGAAGCCCGGGCGACGGTCGCCTTTTTAAAGTGGATGAGCGCCATCAACACCTTGGGCTTCCCCAATAACTTCAAGGCGATGGATCAGTCCGACGCCCCGGCCCCGATTGCGGCGCCCGTAGCGGTGCCCGATGCCGCTGCGGCGACCCCTGCAACCGGCGCCCCGGTTCAACAGTAAGGAGGCATGAAATGGCAGCTCTTGGTATGTTCGATACCGCAAACTTGAATGGCGGCCAGAAACTGGCCGTCAAATACTTCACCGTTTCCCTGGCCTTGTTCGGCGCTCAGGTGCTGTTCGGGATGCTGGCCGGCATTCAGTATCTGCACCCGGACTTCCTCTATGGCATTCTGGATTTCTCGGTCAACCGCACCTTGCACCTCAACGCCATGGTGGTCTGGCTGCTGTTTGGCTTCATGGGCGGCGTCTACTGGATACTGGAGGATGAGGCCAAACACCCGGTGGTCGCGCTCTGGCTGGGTAACCTGATCTTCTGGATATTCACCCTGGCCGTGGTCGCGGTGGTGCTGGTCTTTCTGCTGGTCCAGGTCGGCCCCGCCGAGATGAAGAGCATCTGGTTCATCAACGAAGGCCGCGAATATCTGGAAGCGCCACGCTGGGCGGACATCGGCATCGTGGTCTCGGTGCTGTCATTCTTCTTCAACGTCGCAGCCACCTTCGCCAAGGGCAAGTACACCGGCATCGGCGGCGTCCTGGTCATAGACCTGCTGGCCCTGTTCGGTCTCTATCTGGCTGGCATGTTCTATACCCCCAACGTCTCCATCGATCAGTTCTGGTGGTGGTGGGTGATTCACCTGTGGGTCGAGGCCACCTGGGAAGTACTGGTCGGCGGCATCATGGCCTATATGTTGATGACCACCCTGGGCGTTTCCCGCAAGATCGTCGAGACCTGGCTGTACATCGAGGTCGCGCTGATGTTCGGTTCCGGCATCCTGGGTCTGGGTCACCACTACTTCTGGATCGGCACGCCGCAGTATTGGCTGACCATAGGCGGCTTCTTCTCCGCCCTGGAGCCGGTGCCGCTGGTCGCCATGGTGGTCCACGCGGTATATGACTCCGGGGTCCACAAACTAAAGAACAGCAACCATCCGGCCCTGGCCTGGACCATCGCCCAAGCGGCGGGCAACTTCTTCGGCGCCGGCGTCTGGGGCTTCATGCACACCCTGCCGCAGATCAACATGTATACCCACGGCACCCAGTGGACGGCCTCGCACGGCCATCTGGCCTTCTTCGGCGCCTACGCCTGCGCGGTCATCAGCTTCTTCTACATCGCCGCCCAGAAGTCACGCGGTAATGTATGGATGAGCAGCGGTATGGTTGGCGCCTGGCGGTGGAAATGGGCGATGACGTTCCTCTGGGTCGGCATGGTCGGCATGACCATGTCCTTGCTGATCGCCGGCTATGAGCAGTCGCAAATCGAGCGGGCCGTCGAAGGCTCAACCTGGATGGCTTATTTCACTGCCCAAGCCCACCCATGGTTTGTCCAGGGCATGAACTGGCGGCTAATCTCCGGCTGGGTATTCTCCGCAGGTTTCGTGCTGCTGGCTTGGGACCTGTTGACCATCGGCAAACGGGAAACCCGCCCAGCCGCCCAGATTCATGAGCAGGCCACGGCCAGCGCATAAATCGATTCCTGTCGTTCAGCCTTTAGAACGCACTTGGCCCGCCGCAAGGCGGGCCTTTTTATTGGCGCGGCAAATTCAAATCAGCGACGCAGATCGCGGATACGGTCGTGATAACGGGCGCGGTAGAGCAACCGCCGATGTTCCGGATTGTCATTAAAGCCGTCGCGGGTATGCAGGACGTTGTTGCAGATGAGGCCCATGCCCGGTTGCATTTTCAGGCGGAACCAGCCAAACGCCTGGCTGGCCAGCAACTCATCGATAGCCTGCACAGCGGCCTGCGTGATCGGGTCGTCCTTCCAGACGATGCTCTTGGTGCGGGCGGTGTAGCGCAGGTGCAGGCCGCCGCTGGCCGGGTCGACCAGAAATACTGGGCCAGACTCTGCCGGGCGCTCGCCGTCGACCTCGTCGACACGGGCCGGGATGGTCATGGCATCCGGCGCCATCAGGGCGCGGATGAAGTCCGGGTTGCTGTCGCGCAACTGAATGTAGGCCAGGTCCTGGTCGTACAACTCATTGTCGCCGCCTTCATGGGCATTCCGCACGCAATGCAGGGTCATGGCCAGGATGCGCCGGGGTTCCGGGTTGTAATAGCCGTCAGTGTGCCAGCGGATGCGGTGATGGGTATAAGGGATGTAGTCACCACGGCGGGCGGCCTTATGGCCGTCCGCCGCATTGGGCTCGGCCTGGCCGTCCTCGTCACGCGGCGTCAGGCTGGAGATGCCGTCTTCGTCGGCCAGCCAGTTGGCGTCGAGATGACTGAGGCCAAACTGGGCCGACAGCGCACGCACTGCGGCCTTGTCCTCGGCCTCGCCCAGCGCGGTGGCGTAGATGGCCATGTTGCACTTGGCGACGCGGTCCCGTAACGCGCGATATTCGGCATCGCTCAGGGCATGGGGGTTACGCACCTCGACGATGAGGTCCTCGCCCCGGGTCGGATAGCCGGCCAACTTGGCCTCACGCCAACGCTGGTAGCCGGCGCTGTTGTCGGGATGAAAAGGGGAATTTGTGGGGATCATTTCTATTGTTCCATTGCCGCGTTCGTTAGCGGGTAGAAGCCATCGACCTGCTTCTTCACTGTGCCCAGTATCTCGGGCATTTCGATGTCCATGATCTGGTCCTGGATCCAGGTCTGGTCGGACTTTTCCATGTCCTCGCGGATTTGCAGGCTAAGGAAGCGCAGGGACTGAAAGCTGGGCCGGTCGTCCGGGAAATCATAGTGTGCGTACTCGGTCATGCGGGCATTGAGCAGGTCGATGTAGCCTTGCTGGTAATCGTAGTCCGCGTCCTTCTCGCCTTCGGTGAAATCGAGGATATTTTCTTCCATGACCTCGGCCAGTCGGCCGCCCAGGGCGCTGACCAACTCGCCCCGGTCAACGTCGCTCAGCCGGGGAAATACCAGGCGATCGACATAATGGACGGCGAAGGCGGTCAACTCGCCAATGATCTTGAAGCCGCGCTGCGGCGTAATGATGTCGAAATCGGCGCGGGATAAATTATCCATGGCGCGGTCGGCCATGCGCCAGATAGTGGTGGCCAGGGCGCTGGCGGTCTCCTCAACTGCGTGCTCGGCGTCCTTCTTGAACCAGGTTGTTTTTACGCGGGTGGGGGCAGCCATTCATTACTCTCCAAGCGCAATCGGACGCGACGGGTCGGTGACCCACTCGCTCCAGGAACCGACATAGAGCCGGGAGCCGGATAGGCCGGCGATCTCCATGGCCAGGATGTTGTGGCAAGCGGTGACGCCTGAGCCACACATGTGGATGACATCGGACGGCGCCCGGCCCTTCAGCAGGGCCTGGTAATTTTCGCGCAGGGCCTCGGGCGGCGAGTAGGTGCCATCAATATCGAGGTTTTCCTCGAAGTTCCAGTTGACCGCGCCGGGGACATGACCGGCCACGGTATCCAGCGGCTCGTATTCACCGCTGAAGCGCCGCTCCGGACGGGCATCAAGGATCAGTTTGTCGCCCGTCACCACGGCCTGCATCACCTGATCGGCATTCACGTACAGGCTCGACTCCGGCAATCTGGCGCAAATGCCTTTGCCAATCGGTTCGGGCACCTCTTGCGTGGTCGGGCGCCGCTCGCGCAGCCATTTCGGGTAACCGCCGTCAAGCAGCGCGACGCCTGGGTGGCCCAGCCAACGCAACAGCCACCACAAGCGAACCGCCATGGAACCGAAGCTATCGTCGTAGACCACCACCTGCTTATTGACGCCTACACCCCAGCGACACAACTTCAAGGCCAGGGTCTCGACATCGGGCAACGGATGGCGCCCCGTATCGGGGCCGATCGGACCCGCCAGATCGGCGTCCAGATGAGCGTACCGGGCGCCCGGTATGTGACCTTTACTGTAAGCCGAACGGCCGCCTTCGGGGTCGGTCAGGCTGAACCGGCAATCGATGACGATCCAGTGCGGATCATCCAGATGACGCGCCAGATCGTCGGTGGAAACGAGTGTGGTGTAGTACATAAGCTGGTAGCTGGTAGCTGGTAGCCCGTAGCCGGCAGTTCACTACCGGCTACAAGCTACAAGCTACTCACTCAGTAACCGCCCTTACCGTACGGCTTGGGTAGGCCGGCCACCTTGGAAGCCTGGCGATTCGGCTGCTTGGGAAACAGCTCATACAAGGTCTTTTTCCAATCGGTACCAGGATATTCTTCATCCATGCCCATGAACATGTTGCGGAAGTTGGGGGTATGGCCATCTTCCTGGTATTTCTGGCGCATGAAGCGGACGACCTTCCAATGATCTTCGGTCAGTTTCAGACCTTCGGCTTCGGCGATAATCGGTACGATTTCATCGCTGAAATTGGCTTCGGTCAGGAAATCCTCGTCATCGACTTCCAGTTCTTCGCCGTTTAGTACATATCCCACGATTTTTCTCCTATACACAGGTTACAAAAAAACTGCGACCGACTCAGTCGATCACAACTGCCTTAATCGATTTATGGGGGACGAATATACCGCAGCCAAAGTGGCGATGGCGTCCCAAGCCTTGTTCCTGAACCCGCAACGATTGCTGTGGGTCGACATCATGCAACATGAGGCTATAACCCAATACCTCCCCTTCGGAGAGGTGAATTTTACGCTTCCTGCCCGGCAGGAGTTGGCAGCGAATCTCCATGGCCTCCAATTCGACGCGCGCCGCCGCCAAAAAGACCGCCTCATCGTCGGTCCCGAAATCAACAATCGGCGCGTACAAGGTGGCGAAGGGCGTCAGTAATCTCTCCTTCGCCTGGCCGACCACAAGCTCGCCAGCGCCGGTATCGAGGCGCTTGCCGCTCAGGGCGAGGGCATCTTCCATGCGCGTCACGGGGAGGCGCAACACCAGTTTGATGCGGCGGCTGATGATTAGGTTGTCGTTGCGCCCAGTCGGCTCGCCATGGATAGGATGGATGCCCACCGCGGGTTCGTCTTTCAACCAGGGTAGATGGGCTGCCAAGGCATCGAACAGGGCTTGACCGTGGTCGACCGGAATCTCGGCGCCAACCAAATCGAAATGCAAATCCTTGAAACGCGGGGTGTACTGGAAGTCCTTGATGGCCTGCCAGTCCGGGTTATACATCCGCATACGAGTCTCCTGTCGAAGCGACGGGGCCGGGTTCTTGGCTAGCGACCCATTTCAACATTTCCTCAGCCCAATGCTTGGCCGTCACCGAATCTACATCGAAGATCGTAAAGCGCGCGCCGCGTTCGCGGATACGCAGGCGCATCATGGGCATCCCGCCAGACGCATAGCGCGCCTCCTGGAGTTCGATCTCCTGGTTGCCGTATGGATTGCGGAATTTGGTCAGCGACTTGATCTCGTCCATGATTTCGGTACGGTCTATGAATCAAGGCTGTATTGAGCCTGATTTTATCGAGTAAAAGCATCATGCCATGGGGTAAACGAACCTACCTGATCGGGTAGGTACAAACTACTCCCACGAAAAACCAATTTACCCCATCGGAATGATGGCCTCAGGCAAACAGGCTCACTAAGATTGCCGGACTCGTCTCGTGCCGGCAGGATGCCCACGAGCAGTGTTGTATAGGTAGTGACGATATACCGCATACCGCTTCGCAAGACCTAAAGGAGAAACAGATGGCTAAGAAAATGCATGACACGCCGAATCTGGACGAGCTGGAAAAAGGCCCGTGGCCCAGCTTCGTAACCGGCATCAAACGGCTAGCAAAGGATAACGACATGATGGTCGACCTGCTCGGCCAACTGGAAACCTCCTACAAGACTCGCTTCGGCTACTGGAAGGGCGGTACCGTGGGCGTGATCGGCTATGGCGGCGGCGTGATTCCCCGCTTCACCGAACTCAAGAACGCCGACGGCACCCCGAAGTTCCCGGAAGCCGCCGAGTTCCACACCCTGCGCATCATGCCGCCCGCCGGCATGCATTACACCTCCGACCTGTTGCGTCAATTATGCGACGCCTGGAGCGAAACCGGCGGATCAGGCCTGATCGCCCTGCATGGCCAATCCGGCGACATCATGTTCCAGGGCATCAGGACCGCAGACGTACAGCGCTCCTTCGACCGCTTCAATGAGATGGGCTTCGACATGGGCGGCGCCGGCCCCGCGCTGCGTACCTCCATGTCCTGCGTCGGCGCTGCTCGCTGCGAAATGTCCTGTTATGACGAGGCCCGCGCCCTGCGCACCGTCATCAACAACAACCTGGACGATATGCATCGCCCGTCCATGCCGTACAAATTCAAGTTCAAGTTCTCCGGCTGCCCGAACGATTGCATGAACGCCATCCAGCGTTCCGACATGGCCACCATCGGCACCTGGCGCGACAGCATCCGCGCTGACGAGAAGCAGGCCCGCGCCTGGCTGACCGCTCACAGCATGGAAGACCTGACCAACATGGTCATCGGCATGTGTCCGACCCGCGCCATTCAGTTGGTCAAGAATGACGGCAAAGCGGCCGCCGCAGGCATGACCAAGGTTGCGGTCTCCGACAGCAACTGCATCGAGATCGACAACCACAACTGCGTGCGCTGTATGCACTGTCTGAATGTCATGCCTGGCGCCTTGCTGCCTGGCAAGGACAAGGGCGTCACCATCCTGGTTGGCGGCAAGAGCGTGCTGAAGATCGGCACCTCGCTGGGCACCGTGGTGATCCCGTTCATGAAGATGGAATCCGACGAGGACTTCGAAAAGCTGAACGATCTGGTACGCAACATCATGGACTTCTTTGCCGAGAATGCACTGGAGCATGAGCGTACCGGCGAGATGATCGAGCGTATCGGCTTGGTCAACTTCCTGGAAGGTCTCGATATCCCGGTCGATCCAAGCATGATTACCCACCCGCGTACCAACCCCTACATCCGTATGGATGGCTGGGACGAGGAAGCGGCCAAGTGGAACGAGCGAAAGAACGCCGCCGCGTAATCCGATTACTCCTGTTTTGCGGATATTAGCCCGCAAAACAGGAGTAGATAACGGATACCAGCATCTTAAAGTTTTCTGATCTCACCTAGTTGGAGACAAGAATGAGCGAACGTACTCATGAGACTATCGAATCCGGCGCACCGGATCCGATGCCGTACATGCACCCTGTCATGGCCAAAAATTATGGCAAGTGGGTGTTCCACTCCCATCCGAAGCCCGGTGTGCTGTACCACCGCGCCGAGAACGGCGACGAAATCTGGACCGTCAAGGCCGGCACCCAGCGCCAGATGGACCACTACACCATCCGCAAGCTGGCCGACATCGCCGACCAGTTCGCCGACGGCTATGTGCGTTTCACCACCCGGTCCAACATCGAGTACATGGTTACCGATAGCGGCAAGGTCGATGGTCTGATCAAGGCACTGACCGACGGCGGCTTCCCGGTCGGCGGCACCGCCAACTCAGTATCCATGATTGCCCACACCCAGGGCTGGATGCACTGCGACATTCCGGGTACTGACGCCTCCGGCGCCGTGAAGGCCCTGATGGATGAACTCTATGGCGAGTTCATCAAATGCGAGATGCCCAACCGGGTCAAGCTGTCCACCTCCTGCTGCGAGATCAACTGCGGCGGCCAGGCCGACATCGCCATCGTCATCCAGCACACCAAGCCGCCCAAGATCAACCACGATATGGTCGCCAACGTCTGCGAGCGCCCAACCGTCGTTGCCCGTTGCCCGGTTGCGGCCATCCGCCCGGCCCTGGTGAACGGCAAGCCATCCCTGGAAGTGGATGAGAAGAAGTGCATCTGCTGCGGCGCCTGCTTCCCCCCGTGCCCGCCGATGCAGATCAACGACCCGGTCAATTCCAAGTTCGCGATCTGGGTGGGTGGCAAGAACTCCAATGCCCGCTCCAAGCCAACCTTCCACAAGTTGGTCGCATCTGGCATCCCGAACAACCCGCCGCGTTGGCCCGAGGTATCCACCATCGTCAAGAAGATTTTGGCGACCTACAAGGCCGATGGCCGCCCGTGGGAACGGATGAACGACTGGATCGACCGTATCGGCTGGCCCGCGTTCTTCGAAAAGACCGGCCTGCCGTTTACCAAGTATCACATCGACAACTGGCGCGGTGGCCGTCACAGCCTCAACGCCTCGGCTCAGATTCGCTTCTGATCCGATGTAGTCGTGCCGGGAGCGCAATCTCCCGGCACGGGTCAGCGAATCGCTTTTTTGGATTTAGGAATAGTTAAATGAAGATCGGTGTTCTAGTTAACGAGGGGCCTTATACCCACGAGGCCTCCGATAGCGCCTACAACTTCACCAAGGCGGCGCTGGAAAAAGGGCATGAGATTTACCGCGTGTTCTTCTACCACGATGGCGTCAACAACGCGACCCGGCTGACCGAGCCGCCGCGCGACGACCGCAACATCGTCAACCGCTGGAGTGAATTGGGCAAGCAGCACAACTTGGACCTAGTGGTCTGCATCGCCGCCGCCCAGCGCCGTGGCGTCATGGACGAGAACGAGGCCAAACGTCAAGGCAAGGACGCCCATAACCTCGCCGAGGGTTTCCGTATCTCCGGACTCGGCCAATTGGTTGAAGCGGGCATCCAGAGCGATCGCCTAGTAACCTTCGGCGACTGAGGAATACGAGATATGAGCGACGAAATGGATATGCAAGAAGGCGGCGTCGTCAAGCAGTTCATGTTTGTGAACCGCAAGGCGCCCTATGGCACCATCTACGCCCTGGAGGGACTGGAGGTCGTACTGATCTCCGCGGCCTTCGAACAGGACGTGAGCATGGCCTTCATTGATGACGGTGTGTATGAGCTGAAGAAAGGCCAGGACACCAAGGCATTGGGGCAGAAAAATTTCTCCCCCACCTACCGTGCACTGGAAGGTTACGACATCGAGAAACTGTATGTTGAAAAGGAATCCATGGCAGTCCGCGGTTTGACCGTAGAAGACTTTGCAGTGGATGTGACCGTGCTCGACCACGCCGAAATGGCGGCCAAAATGGCCGAGCAAGACGTCCTGATCAGTTTCTAATGGAGACCAAGATGCTGCACATCGTCAACAAATCGCCCTATGAACGCAACGCTCTTGATAGCTGCCTGCGTATTGCGACGAATGGTTCCGCTGTACTGCTGATCGAGGACGGCGTTTACGCTGCCGTCAAGGGCGGCAGCTTTGAGGGCAAGGTCCAGGCCGCGTTACCCGGCCTAAAGATTTATGCCCTAGGTCCCGATCTTTCCGCGCGCGGCATGGCCGATCGCGTTCTGGATGGGGTTAATGTTGTGGATTACGGCGGTTTTGTGGATCTGGTAGCAGAGCACAGCAACTGTCAGTCCTGGTTGTAATTTTTGAATACTTAGGAGAATTAACATGCCCATGGTTGAAGTTGCTGGCAAGTCCTTTGAAGTGGACGAAGAAGGTTACCTGATTAATCTGGCCGACTGGGATGAGGGCATCGCCGCTTATCTGGCCAAGGAAGAAAAGGTCGAATTGACTCCGAACCACTGGGAAGTAATCAACTTCCTGCGCGAATACTATTCCGAGTACCAGATCGCCCCGGCGATTCGTGTTCTGACCAAGGCCATCGGCAAGAAGTTGGGTCCGGATAAGGGTAGCAACAAGTACCTGTACGAGTTGTTCCCCTACGGCCCCGCCAAGCAGGCCTGCAAGATCGCCGGCCTGCCCAAGCCGACTGGCTGTATCTGATGCTGTTCTGACCGCAGCATTGCGCTGCGGTCTCGACTTCCGGCTATTGTCTCAATAGCCGAGAGTCGAGAGTGGTGAATCGAAGGACATTAAGGTCTTCATTCTCCACTCTCCACTCTCGACTGTATGTAAAGAGGAACGCATGTCATCGTTGACCGTTTTCTATATTGGCTTGTTCTACTTTGCCACGTTCGTCCTGGTCGCTGGTCTAACCTACCGTATTTACGAATACTGGAAGACCCCGGCGCCCTTGAGCATCCCGACCACGCCGGCACCGACGACACGTACTGGCGCCGTCTTCCGCGTCGCTCGCGAAGTCGCGCTGTTCGAAAGCCTGTTCAAGTCCAACAAATGGATATGGGTCTTCGGCTATCTGTTCCATATCGGTCTGGCACTGGTGCTGCTGCGTCATGTGCGCTACTTCTCGGAGCCGCTCTACTCCTTCCTGGTCTTCATTCAGCCATTCGGCGAATACGCCAGTTTTGTCATGGTCGCTGGCCTGGCTGGGCTTTGGGCGCGGCGCTTTCTGGTCGACCGGGTGCGCTACATCTCCACCCCATCCGATCATTTGATTCTGGCCCTATTGATCGCCATCGGCATCTCTGGCATGTCCATGACCTTCGTCGCTCATACCGACATCGTCAATCTCAAAGGCTTTGTACGCGGCATGATGACGCTCGATTTCCAGCCGTTGCCAACCGATGCCAATCTGCTGGTGCATCTATTCCTGGTGGCCCTGTTGATGATCATTTTCCCGGTCAGCAAACTTCTGCACGCGCCTGGCGTGTTCTTCAGCCCCACCCGCAATCAGGTGGACAACCCCCGCGAGAAACGGCATATAGCCCCATGGGCTGCTGCTCTCGAACGGGATAACAGCTGATTCATCGGACTGTTTGTAAGCATTCAAGGAGCAAACGTGGCTGGTCCCGAGTTCGAAGTACCCAAGATGTCGGAATACACCGAGGTCCCCAAGATCAAGGAAGGGGCGATGGCGCATGCCAAGTCCTTCCCTGCCGCCGAGGCCAGCCAAACCAGCCTGGGTTTCCCCTGGAAACTGACTGACGACTGGCATGATCGCGCGATCAACCGCATGGGCGAGTTGCTCGTCAAGTACCGTGGCCTGCGGGTATTCATGGACGCCTGCGTCCATTGCGGCGCCTGCACCGATAAATGCCATTACTTCCTTGGCACAGCCGACCCCAAGAACATGCCGGTTGCGCGCCAGGATTTAATGCGCAAGGTCTATCGCCGCTATTTCACCCTGCCGGGCAAGATCGTCCCTTGGCTGGTGGGTGCGGAAGACCTCACCAAGGAAACGCTCGACGACTGGTACAGCTACTATCACCAGTGCTCGGAGTGTCGCCGTTGCTCGGTATATTGCCCCTACGGCATCGACACCGCCGAAATCACCATGGCGGGCCGCGAGATACTCAACACCGTTGGCATGGGCCAGAAATATACCAGCGAGATCATCGCCAAGGTTTTCAAGATCGGTAACAACCTCGGTCTGCCCGGTCCGGCGCTGGAAGACACCCTGCTTGGTCTGGAAGAAGATATCGAAGCGGATACTGGCGTGGCAGTGAAGCTGCCGTTGGATGTCAAGGGCGCCGAAATACTCCTGGTCACGCCTTCGGCCGACTTTTTCTCCGAGCCGCACGTCGAGTCGCTGATCGGCTATGCCAAGGTATTGCACGCCGCCGGCGCATCCTGGACCTTTTCCAGCTATGCCTCGGAGGCCGGCAACTTTGGCCTGTTCAACGGCAACTACGAAACCATGCGCAAGGTCGCCATGCGGATACGCGACGCCGCTCTGGAACTGGGCGTCAAACGCATCATCGTCGGCGAGTGTGGCCATGCCTGGCGCATCGCCTATGCTTTCTGGAACACCCTGACCGGGCTTGGTTATGGCGGCAACGATCCCTTCTCGATCGAACTGCAAAAGCAACTCGACCCCCGCTACAAACAGCCCAGCCATATCTGCGAATACACCTGGGACCTGATCCAGCGAGGCGTGCTGAAATTCGACAAGTCACTCAATGACGATCGGGTCATTACCTTCCACGATTCCTGTAACGTGGCGCGCGGTTCGCGCATGGGCGACGAGCCGGGCGGCCAGTTCACGATCCCGCGCAACATCATCCGCGCGGTGGCCAACAACTTCCACGACATGGCCCCGGAAACCATCGGCGAAGCGACTTTCTGCTGCGGCGGCGGCGCCGGCATATTGACCGACGACTTGATGGAAGTCCGGGTCAAGGGCGCCCTACCGCGCATGAATGCCTACAACGCCGTGGCGCAGGAAAAGGGCGTCAACTTCATGGCCCTGATCTGCGCCATCTGCAAGGCCCAGTTCACCAAGGTAGTGCCTTATTACGGTTTCGACATGAGCCAGATCGGCGGCGTGCACCAGTTGGTCAGCACGGCCATCAAGCTGGAACAGGATTGATTGTTTGAATAGCCGCGGGCAACCGCGTACAGACACAGGCGGCCCTGCCGCGTGATTTACGATAGGAGAGCGAAGATGTCGGTCACATCAAAAGACGTAAAGAAGACTGAGGGCATGAACTGGCGCCGTTACAAGGACGGCCAAACCGAGGCTGACTACCGTTCCGAACAGGAGATAATTTTCCAGGCCAGTTGGAGTCACAAGTGCCCGGAATATGTGCTCTCGACCCCGCCCTGCCAGGGCTCCTGCCCGGCCGGTGAGGACATTCGTTCCTACCTGAACATCGTGCGCGGCATAGAAAAACCACCGGTCGGCGCCGATGGCAAGCCCAGCATGAGCTGGCAGGAATACGCCTGGCGTCGTCTAACCGAAGCCAACCCCTTCCCCGCCGTCATGGGCCGTGTCTGCCCAGCCCCCTGCGAGTCCGGTTGCAACCGTAACCAGGTGGAAGAGAATGTCGGCATCAACTCGGTCGAGCATTTCCTAGGCAACTGGGCGATCGAAAACAAGCTGGCATTCAACAAACCCGCCAAGAAGACCGGCAAGAAGGTCGCCATCCTCGGTGGCGGCCCCGCCGGCCTGGCCGCGGCCTACCAACTGGCCCTCAAGGGTCATAGCTGCACCATCTTCGATGACCATGCCGAACTTGGCGGCATGATGCGCTACGGCATCCCTGGCTTCCGCACCCCGCGTGAGGTACTTGACGCCGAAATCCAACGCATCCTGGACCTGGGCGTTGCGACCAAGCTGAACTGCCGTGTCGGCACCGACCTGCCCATGGCGCAGATCGAAAAGGACTATGACGCCATCATCATGGGGCTGGGTGCCCAGGCCGGTCGCGCCCTGCCGGTCGACGGCGCCGACGCACCCAACTGCGTAACCGCCATGGCCTTCCTGCGCGCCTTCAACGAAGGTCGCCTGCAACACGTCGGCAACAAGGTCGTGGTCATCGGCGGTGGCGACACCTCCATCGACGTCGCTACTGTCGCGCGTCGGCTCGGCAAGATCACCAACGCATCGAGCGCCGATCTGCCGGAGAATGTGCTGGCGGGGCAGACCGCCCATGACGTCGCTGCCATCGCCGCGCGCCAAGGCGTCGAGGTGGTGCTGATCTCCCGCGCCACCATCGACAAGATGGCCGCCAACAAGCACGAAGTCGAGCAGGCCCAGGCCGAAGGCATTCAGATCGTTGGCGGCGTTACGCCAGTCGGCATTGTCAAGGGCCCGGATGGCCGCGCTACTGCCTTGAGGGTCGCCAAGTTCGAGATGGCCGGCAAGGAAACCAAGATCATCCCGGGTACCGAGCAGGACATCACCGGTGACCTGATCGTCTCCGCCATCGGTCAGGCGGTCGACTTCACCGGTCTGGAAACCTTCAACAACAACAACGGCCTGATCAAGACCGACAAGAACTATCGCTTCCCCGGCAAGACCAATGTGTTTGTCGCCGGCGATGTGATTCGGCCCCACTTGTTGACCACCGCCATCGGCCATGCTCGCATCTGCGCCGAAGGCATCGACGAGTTCCTGTCCGGCGAAGAACCGGACAAACGGCCCAAGGTCGACGTTCATCGTTGGGACATGATCCGCAAGTGGCTGGAAGCGGGTCACGATTACAACGAGCACCACGGTCAGGAGATGGGCACTTCCGAATGGAAAGACACCCTGCACAACTTCGACGATCGCTCCGGCCGCTATGTGATTGCCTCCACCGAGCTGTTTCTGGGCCACTTCGCCAGCACGGCGCGCAACAAGCGTCAGGTAACGGTGCTGGACAAGAATTCCGCCCTGGGCAACTTCCAGGACCGCCTCCATGCCTTGTCCGAACAGGAAACCGTGGCCGAGGCCAAGCGTTGCATGTCCTGCGGCCTGTGCTTCGAATGCGACAACTGCGTCATCTATTGCCCGCAGACCGCCGTGTTCAAGGTCCGCAAGAAGGATAATCCGACCACTGGCCGTTATGTGGATACCGACTACTCCAGGTGCATCGGCTGTCACATCTGCGCCGATGTCTGCCCGACCGGCTACATCCAGATGGGCATGGGCGACTGATAAGGAAGGAACTGGCATGGCTAGATTTGCCCAATGGCTGAAGTTGGCCGCCCTCCTGGGCGTGGCGGTGGCCTTCGCCGCCATCCCACTGCGGCAGGCGACGGCGGACGTTAAGTTACCTGGACTGGAGAACCGCAAGGGTGATAAGTGCGTGGAGGATGTGGATATCATTCGCCGCAACCACCCCGACCTGCTCAAGCATCACCGTATCGAGACACTGCGCCAGGGTATACGCACCACCAAGTACAGCCTCAAAGGGTGCGTCGAGTGTCATGCCAGCGCCAAGACGGGTAGCGTAGCATCGACCAAAGACGATTTCTGCGTCACCTGTCATGCCTATGCCGGGGTCCATCTTGATTGCTGGGGCTGTCATGCCAGCAAACCGAAGGCAAAATCGGCGCCAGCCGCCGATCAGCAAGCTTCGCCCACGATGAACCCTGTCCAAACCGGGGGAGTTAACCGATGACCGCGTCACATAAACCCGAACGCCGCGATTTTCTCAAGACCGGCGCTGTTGTCGCTGGCGCCGCCATCGCTCCGGGCGTCCTGTTCTATGGCATTGCCCAAGGCCGGGCGCCGGAGGAAGGCGCCTCCAGCCTGGTACGCTGGGGCATGCTCATTGATACTGGCAAGTGCGCCAACGGCTGCACGGCGTGCGTCAACGCCTGCAACACCGAAAATGGCCTATCCGGTAAAACCGGACCGCAAGATTCACAATGGATACGCAAGCTGAACATCAAGCACCTGCAAACGGGCATCGAACACAATCTGCCTATGCTGTGCCAGCATTGCGCCAATCCACCTTGCGTGGATGTTTGTCCCACCGGCGCGTCGATGAAACGCGCCGACGGAATCGTCCTGGTCGACCGTCATATCTGTATCGGCTGCCGCTACTGCATGATGGCTTGTCCCTACAAGGCACGCTCGTTCGTGCATGAGCCACTGGCCGACCAGAACCCCGATGTTCCCCGCGGCAAGGGCTGCGTCGAGGCCTGCACCTTCTGCGTCCAGCGGGTGGACAAGGATCAACAGCCCGCCTGCGTCGAAGCCTGCAATGCCGATGGCCATCAGGCCATGTTGTTCGGCGATCTTCGCAATCCGGAAAGCGCTATCGCCAAGGCCATGCTGGCCTATGCCAGCGTTGAAGTACGCGGCGATCTTGGCCTGAACACCGGTGTCCGTTACCAAGGGATTTGAGCCATGACTGACGTAACCTGCTTCTCCGCCGACTGCAATAAAAGCAAATTGTTCTGGGGCCTGTTGGCCCTGGGCGGTTTGGTCATGCTGAGTACCCTCAGCGCCTACTTCTATATCGAGCATCACGGTCACATCGTGACTGGCATGAATAATCAGATCGTCTGGGGCCTACCCCATGTCTTTGCGGTCTTTCTGATCGTTGCCGCCTCCGGCGTGCTCAACGTAGCCTCCATCGGCTCGGTGTTCGGCAAGAAGATATACAAGACCCGGTCGCCGCTGTCCGGTCTGTTGGCACTGACCATACTGGCGGGCGGTCTCGCCGTGCTGGTGCTGGACCTGGGCCGATCGGACCGCATCATCGTGGCCATGACCCACTACAACTTCAAGTCCATCTTCGCCCTCAACATGATCTTCTACACTGGCTTTTTTGCCATTGTCGGCCTGTATCTGTTGACCCTGATGGATCGCAAGCTGAAACCATGGTCGCATCCGGTCGGGTTCCTGGCCTTTTTGTGGCGTCTGGCGCTGACTACCGCCACCGGCTCCATCTTTGGCTTTCTGGTGGCGCGCGCCGGTTATAACTCGGCTCTTTACGCCCCGATGTTCATCATCTATTCCTTCGCCTATGGCCTCGCCTGCTTCCTGGTCGTACAGACGGCGATGTACAAATGGAACAACATCCAGATCGACGAATACGTCCTCGGCCGAATCAAGAACCTGCTGGCCGTGTTCGTCGCTGCCAGCCTGTACTTCACGGCGGTGCTGCATCTGACCAACATGTACTTCGCCAAGCAATGGGATTTCGAGCGTTTCATCCTGGTGGAAGGCGATACCTATCCGATGATTTTCTGGCTTGGCCAAGTCATCGTCGGCGGCATCATCCCGCTGCTCATGATCTTCAGCCCTGGCGCCGCCAAGAGCCCCGCCCGGATACTCATTGCCGCCTTGCTGGTCATCGTCGGCGGACACGCCCAGATGTATGTCACCATAGTCGGCGTCCAGGCCTTCCCGCTGGCCATCTTCCCCGGCTATGCCGAGACCAGCAGTTTCTTCGACGGCGTGGTGCATCCTTACTCGCCGTCCACCCTGGAAGTGATGCTCGCCCTGGGCGGCATGGCCACGACCTTTCTGCTCACCACGGTCGCCGTACGGATACTCAAGTTCCTGCCCATCGACAAGCTCGACCAGAAACACTGAGCCCCCCGTCCAGACTATTAAGCGGGTCGCGGATCGAAAGGCCGACTAAAATTGTCGGCCTTTCGATTTTCGGCTGATAGAATATCGCCATGGCTAACTTGTACATCTCCGCCGCCCATAAATCTTCCGGCAAGACCATGGTCACCCTGGGGTTGTGTCGCGCGCTGAAGAATCGCGGGCTAAAGGTACAGGCATATAAAAAAGGGCCCGATTACATCGACCCTATCTGGCACGCGCAAGCCAGCGGACGACCTTCATACAACCTGGATTTCCGCTTTATGACGCACGCCGAGATCCACGGCCTATACGACCGCCACGCCGCGACCGCCGACATCGTCATCGTCGAAGGCAACAAGGGTTTGTATGACGGCATGGATATCGAAGGCTCCGACAGCAATGCCGCACTGGCCAAAGAACTGGCCCTGCCCGTGGTCCTGGTCATCGACGCTATCGGCATCACCCGTGGCGTGGCGCCGCTACTGCTCGGCTATCGGGCATTCGATCCCGAGGTTAAAATCGCCGGGGTGATCCTGAACAAGGTCGGCGGCCCCCGTCATGAAGGCAAACTCCGCCAGGTCATCGAACGCTACACGGATATTCCCGTGCTCGGCGCCATCCATCGGGACGCCCGTCTGGCCATCGAGGAACGCCACCTCGGGCTGGTGCCCGGCAACGAAGATACCGCGGCCGAACAACGCATCCAGGCCATCGCCGAAGTCGTCGCCAGTCAGGTCGATCTCGATGCCCTGCTCGCGCTGACGAACGCTGCGCCGATCCCGCGCGGGGTGCAGCCCAGCCCCTTCGATCCGGGTTTCCGCCTACGAGAGAATAGCCAAGGCCCTATCCGCATCGCTATCGCCCAGGACCGCGCCTTTGGTTTTTACTACAGCGAAGACCTTGATACCTTGCGCGAGAGTGGGGTGGAGCTCATCCCGCTCGACACCTTAAAGACCAGCGCGCTACCAGACGTGGCTGGACTGATACTGGGCGGTGGCTTTCCTGAGTCTTTTATATCCGAACTATCCGCCAACCACAGTCTGCGCCAGGACATACGCCAGGCAGTGGAAGCGAACCTGCCGGTCTATGCCGAATGCGGCGGCCTAATGTACTTGTCGCGTTCGATCCTCTGGAACGGCCAGCGAGGCGAGATGGTGGGGCTGATCCCGGGCGATGCCGTGATGGGCGCCCGGCCGGTCGGCCGAGGCTATGCCAGTTTTCTGGAGACCGCCGACTCGCCGCTGGTTACCCGACCGGGACAGGAAATCCCTGCCCATGAATTTCACCATTCCCATCTGGAAAATCTCGCCGATGGCCTGATCTACGGTTACCGGATCACGCGGGGCCATGGGATCGACGGTCGGAACGACGGATTTGTCCACAAAAACCTGCTCGCCGCCTATTGCCACCGGCGCGGGTCCGGCGACCAGGGCTGGATCGCCCCTTTTCTGGCCAAGGCCCGCGCCTATGCCCAAGATTGCAACGCGGCCCGTATCGCCGCTTAATTGGAGAAAATCGCATGATAAATTTAACCAAAACCGCCGCCGAACAGATCGCCCAAGCCGCTCGCGAATCCGGCGCCGACAAAATGGCCCTGCGTATCGCTGCTCGGTTAAATGAAGCCGGTATGTTGGAATTCGGCCTGGGCTTCGATGAAGAACGCGATAATGACAGCCGGCTTGAATCCTATGGTGTCACACTGTTGGTTCACCCATCCAGCGCTGAGTATTTGCAGGGCGTGACGATCGACTATGTTGAATCTGCGCCCGGCGAGGCCCACTTCATCTTTATGATGCCCGATCAAGGCGGCGGCTGCGGTTCAGGTGGTTGCGGCTCTGGCGGTTGCGGTTCGGGCGGCTGCGGTTCATCTGGAAATGCGTGACCAAAAATCGTGACACAGAGGCGTGACGAGTAACGATAAAGACGCAAAAACCACCCAAGAGTCACGCCTCACTGGTCACGCTTCACTTGTCACACTTTTCAGGTAACCCATGGACTACTTACCAATTTTCCTCGATCTCAAGGGTAAGACCGGACTGGTCGTCGGCGGCAGCGATGTTGCCGCTCGCAAGGCCACGCTGCTCATCAATGCCGGCGCCTGGGTCAATGTCGTCGCCCCGGGGCCACTGGCCGCCGGGTATGACAACCTGAGCAAGACCGATCGCCTCATCCATCGCCAGGAGGCCTTCCGGCCTGAGCACCTGGATGACGTCGAAGTGGTCTTTGCCGCCAGCGGCGACGACGCGCTGGACAAACAGGTGTACGAGGCCGCCCACGCCCGCCACCTGCCGGTCAACGTAGCCGACCGGCCCCAGTCCTGCTCCTTCATCATGCCCAGCATCATCGACCGTTCGCCGGTCGTGGTGGCCGTCTCCAGCGGCGGCGAGGCGCCGGTGCTGTCGCGGCTGTTGCGAGCCCGACTGGAAACCCTGATCCCGGCCGCCTATGGCCGGCTTGCCGCCCTTGCCGGCCGCTTCAAAACACCGGTCCGCAAACACTTCCCGACCACCGAAGGCCGGCGCAAGTTCTGGGAAAAGGCGCTGCTCTCGCCGATAGCCGAGATGGTCTTCGCCGGCCGCGAACAGGAAGCCGAGCACAGCCTGACCAAGATGCTGGAAGCAAGCGACACGGCCATCGGCGTCGGCGAGGTCTATCTGGTCGGCGCCGGCCCCGGCAACCCGGACCTGCTCACCTTTCGCGCCTTGCGCCTGATGCAGCAGGCCGACGTCGTGGTCTATGACCGCTTGGTCTCGCCGCCCATCCTCGACATGTGCCGACGCGACGCCGACCGGCTTTATGTCGGCAAGGAACGTGACAACCACGCTGTGCCGCAGGACGAGATCAACATGGTGCTGGTGCGTCTAGCCAAGGAAGGTAAACGGGTGCTGCGCCTGAAGGGCGGCGACCCGTTCATCTTCGGCCGTGGCGGCGAGGAGATCGAGACCCTGCGCGAACACGGCGTGCCGTTTCAGGTGGTGCCGGCGGTGACGGCTGCGGCGGGCGTGGCGTCCTACGCCGGCATCCCGCTCACCCACCGCGACCACGCCCAGGCGCTGATCCTGGTCACCGGCCATCTCAAGGACGGCAGCATGGACCTCGACTGGGACATGCTCTGCCGACCGCGCCAGACCATCGTCATCTACATGGGGCTGAAAGGCCTGGTGACGCTGTGCGCGCAGATGAAGAAACACGGTATGCCCGGCGACACCCCCGCCGCCATCATCCAGCAGGGCACCACCCTCAACCAGAAGACCGTCACCGGCACCCTGGATACCCTGCCGGCACTGGCGGCAGACGCCGAACTGAAGCCGCCAACCCTGATCATCGTCGGCAGCGTGGTCAGCCTGCATGCCAAGCTCAACTGGTTTCACCCAGAACCAGCCGAAGACGACCACTGGCACACGCCGCTGGACCAGCCAGCGAGCATGTGAGGCCGATTTTGTAGTCGTTGGCTATACGCGCGGCGCACCTGGCATGGCGTCGTCCGACATCCCCCGCGTCTACTTTCCCCAGCGCGGCAACAAATCGTTGGCGATATCTAACTGGTCGAGAACGCGGGCGACGATGAAATCGACCACCTGCGCCACACTCTTGGGCCGCTCATAAAAACCTGGATTGGCCGGCAGGATGGTGGCGCCGGCCTCGGCGAGCTGGGTCATGTTTCTCAGGTGAATCAGCGAGAACGGCGTCTCACGGGGGACCAGGATCAGCGGCCGTTTTTCCTTCAGCATTACGTCGGCGGCGCGTTCGATCAGGTTATCTGCCAGGCCGTGGGCGATCGCCGCCAGGCTGCCCATGGTACATGGGCAAACCACCATCGCGGCGGCCGGGTTAGAGCCGGATGCGGCCGGGGCAAACCATTCCTTCTCGCCGTAGACCTGAATCTCGCCAGCGTGGCCGGCTAAACGGCCATTCAGCATGGCCGCCAGTTCGGCCAGATCGCCAGGCAGGGTCAGGTCCAGCTCTTGCCGGGCGACGATACGGGCGGCCTGAGAAACCAGCAGGTCAACCCGGCAGCCAGCGCCGAGCAGGCATTCCAGCAGGCGGAGACCATAAGCAATGCCGGAGGCGCCGGTCCAGGCCAGGGTGATGCGTTTCATGTCTTCTTCTCCAGCAATCCAGCCACGACCAGGCCATTGACCAGGCCGCTGACCCAGGCCGCGCCGAGGAACACCGACAGCAGGGGCAACAGATTCACGCCGGGCATCAGCCAGACGCCGACCACGCCCAGTTGGGCGCCAATGTGGGCGAACGCCGCCAGCGCCGACAGGCCAACTGGCCCGAACCAGCGCCGGGGCAGATGCACGGCCAACCCCAGCATCGTCAGGCTGGCCAAGCCGCCGGCCAGGCTCATGACAAAGGTGGGGGTCAAAAAGGCGCCCAGGGCCAGCGCGCCAGCGACGATGCGTAGCAGTGACACCCAGACCGCCGCCCGCCAGCCAAACTGGTACAACACGACCAGGGTGACGATGTTGGCCAGCCCCGGCTTGACCCCTGGCAGGGGCAACGGGACGGCCGCCTCGGCCAGCGTCAGGCCCACCGCCGCCGCCGCCAGACCGGCGATGCGGCGATCCTCGGCGCTGATCTCCAGGTTAATAATTGAGGGAGTCATAGATGCTCGCCCCGCGCTCGACGCTGACCCGGTTGGGCAGGCAGATGGCCACCTGACCCGGCCCCAGCCAGCCCTGCTTGACGCAGATTTGCTGCGTACCAGGGTCGGACTTGATTCGCACCCGGCCGCCGCGAATCTCGACCTGGGTAACGCCCAGCGGTCCCGGCACGGCGATCTCCCGGTCCAGTCGGGGCGTGGTTTCCAGGAACACCCGGCCGGCCTGCTTGATGACCACCCGGTCGCCGCTGCCGCCATGGCCCCACAGCGCGGCGACCAGGGCAGCGCCGCCGGCCAGCACCAGCCAGTCGCCCGGTTTGAGCAGACTCAGGGCAGCAGCCGGCTTCAAGCCAGTTCCCGGTGCCGGACCAAGACTTGCTGGCTGGCCCGGAAATAGTCCGCCAGGGTTTCAGCGAAGAACACCGAACGATGCTGGCCGCCGGTGCACCCCAGGGCCACGGTAAAGTAGCTGCGATTATCGGCGATATAGGCCGGCAGCCACTTCTCGACATAGGCTCGAATGTCGTCGAGCATGGTCAGTACGCTCGGATGACCACGCAGAAAATTGATGACTGGGGCATCGCGACCAGTCAGTGGCCGCAAATTCGCGTCGTAGTGGGGATTGGGCAGACAGCGCACGTCGAACACCAGATCGGCATCGAGCGGGATGCCGTGTTTGAAGCCGAAGGACTGGAACACCAGGGTGAAGGCCGCATTCTCCATCTGACAGAAATCCCGGACCCAACCACGCAGGCTATTGGCCGACAGATCACTGGTGTCCAGATGATAAGCGCGACTGGACAAGGACTCCAGTATCACCCGCTCTTCGCGGATACATTCCTGGAGGGAACGTGCGCCGGTGTTCAGCGGATGGTGGCGACGGGTCTCCGAGAATCGTTTGACCAGGGTGTCGTCCTTGGCATCAAGGAAAATGACCTTCAAATCCACCCAGACACGCAGGGCATCCAGGGCATCGGGCATCCCGGCCAGGCCGCTGGCGCTACGCGCATCGACGCTCACCGCCAGGTCCGCGCAGCCGGTCTCGGCCAGGTGACTCGCCACCTCCGGCAACAGGTCGGCGGGCAGATTGTCGATACAGTAATAACCGCCGTCCTCCAGCGCCTTGAGTGCGACGCTCTTGCCAGAGCCGGACAGACCGCTGATGACGACCAGTCGCATGGTGCTCACTCGTCCCCGTCGTCCGCGCCTTGATCCTGCATATGGATGCGCTGCCGCTCAGCGAACTCCTCCGCGCTATTGAAGCCACGCAGGCGCAGTATATGGTTGCGCACCGCCACCTCCACCAGCACTGCCAGGTTGCGGCCGACCGCCACCGGGATGCGCACTTCAGGTATCCGGATACCGAGTATGTCGCGGGTTTCCGCCTTCATGTCCAGACGGTCCACCGTCTCCCATTTCTCGGCCGGGGTCAGATGGATGATGAGCTTGAGGTTCTTCTTGTGCTTGACCGCCGTTTCGCCAAACAGACGACGGATGTTGAGTACGCCCAGCCCGCGCACTTCCATGAAATCCTGCAACAGGGCGGGGCAGCGGCCTTCCAGGGTATCCAACGACACGGCATAGACCTCCAAGGCATCGTCGGCGACCAGGCGATGACCACGGGAAATCAGTTCCAGCGCCAGCTCGCTCTTGCCCACCGAGGCATCACCGCTAATCATCACGCCCAGACCCTGCACCTCCAGGAATACGCCATGCAAGATAGTCGACGGCGCCAGGGCGTAGGTAATGATGTGCGACAGCACCTGCATCAGGTACGGGCTTTGTTCCTGGGTAGCAAATAGTGGCGTGGCAGTGCGCTCGGCGGCCTCAAGCATGGCCGGTGGCGGCGTCTCGCCGTTGGCCACCACCACGGCCGCCAGCTCGGTGGAAAATAGATTATCAATGGCCTTTTGCAGGGCCGCGTCGTCCAGGCTGCGCAGATAATCCAGCTCGGCGCAGCCGAGCAATTGGACCCGATTGGGATGAACGAAATTGAGATGGCCGATCAAGGCCAGGGTCGGCTTCTGGATGGTTTCCGAGGTTAGCCGCCGGTTGCCGCCGGCGTGCCCAGACAACCAGTTCATGCGCAGCTTTTCGCCGGCCCGACTGAACAACTCGTCGACCGTGAGGTGGTTGACTACGGTGTCCATTCCCGGATAAGCCGATAGAGCGCGCCATTGTCCGGCGCCGCGCGCAATTGATCGCGCATTCCTTTCTCGCTGAACATCTGGGCCAGCTCGGCCAATATCTGCAAATGCAGATCGGACGCCGCAGCTGGCGCCAACAGGATGAACAACAGGTCAACCGGGACGCTATCCGGCGCGTCAAAGTCGATCGGCTCCTTCATCCGGACGAAGACGCAGGCGGTTTCTTTCAGGCCCTTGATGCGGCCATGCGGGATGGCGATGCCATGACCGAGGGCGGTGCAACCGAGCTTCTCGCGCGAGGACAGACTATCGGACACCTCTTTGGCCGGGACGCCCTCGCTGGTTTGCAGGGCCTGCCCGACCAGTTCGAACAGGCGTTTCTTACTGGTTGCTGCCAGGTCGGAGAAGACGTTTTCCGGCCTGAGCAAAGTCGATACGATATTCATGATGGTCACCGCAACACCCGCCACTGCGGGGCGCGGTTCACTCCGTTTCCGTTTCCACGTCCTGACGTTTCAGGCTGCCGGCTTCGCGATGATGGCCGCCCGCCTTTTCCTTATGCTTGACTACCTGGCGATCGAGCTTGTCTGCCAGGGTATCGACTGCGGCGTACATATCGTCGGCGCTAGTCTCGACGAATATATCCTTGCTGGCCAGATGGACATTCACCTCGGCCTTGTGCTTCAGTTTTTCGACCGTCAGTATCACCGCGACGTCGATGACATGGTCGAAGTGGCGGGTGATCCGCTTGAGCTTCTCTTCGACATAGGCACGCAGAGCGGGGGTCACTTCCAGATGATGGCCGGTGATGGTGAGGTTCATATGCACTCCAGTTGCGAAAGGGGCAAGTCACAACGACTTGCGTTGGTTAGCGGGCGGGATGTTGAGCTGCTCCCGATATTTGGCCACGGTCCGGCGGGCCACGACGAATCCTTGTTTGCCCAGCATCTCCGAAATGGCGTTGTCGGACAAGGGGCTGGTCCGGCTTTCGCTCTCAAAGAACTGCCGGATCAAAACCTTGATCGCGGTACTTGAAGCCGCACCGCCGGTCTCGGTGGTCAAGGCGTTGCCGAAGAAATGTTTGAATTCATAGAGGCCACGCGGCGTCATCATATACTTTTGGCTAGTGACGCGGGAGATGGTGGATTCGTGCAAGCCGACCACCTCGGCGATCTCGCGCAACACCAAGGGCCGCATGGCCACGTCGCCATGTTCGAAAAACAGCCGCTGCCGGTCGATGATGGCCTGGGCCACGCGCAGAATAGTCTGGAAACGCTGCTGGATATTCTTGATCAGCCAGCGAGCCTCCTGCATCTGCCCGGTCAACTGGCTGCCGCCCCCCCGGTTCTGGCGCAGGATATTGGCATAAACCTCGTTGATACGCAGCTTGGGCATCGCTTCCGGGTTCAGGCTGGCCAGCCACTCGCCCTGCACCTTGCGCACAAACACGTCCGGCGCCACATACTGCGTCCGGGTGGCTGAGAAACTGGCGGCGGGACGCGGATTGAGCGAGGTAATCAACTGCCGGATGGCGATGAAATCGCGGTCGTCGCTAATGTTCAGCAACCTTTTCAGCTTGCCATATTCCCGCTCCGCCAGGAGATCGAGATGCTGGCTGACCAAGCGCCTGGCCTGAGCCAGATACGGGGTATCCTCGGGCAGATCGCCCAACTGAAGACGCAGATTCTCGGCCAGGTCGCGGGCGCCTACGCCAAGCGGGTCGAGGCTTTGCAACAGGCGCAGCGCCGTCAGCAACTCGTCCACGCCGACATCCACCTCGGCCGGCAGCATCTGAGCCAGTTCTTCCAGGCTCAGGCTCAGATAACCGTCTTCATTCAGCGCCTCGACCATGAAGCTGACCAACTGCCGGTCCCGCTCGCTCAAATGCATCATGGCCACCTGGTCGAGCAGGTGCTGGCGCAGGCCGAGGCTTTCATCGTCCGCCTGCTGGTTGCCGCGGTCGTCGTCATCGTCATCGCTACCCGCAGAGACATGACGGTCGCCCCAGGCCATTTCTTCATAGACCGAATCGGACTCGTCGCGGGTCACGGTTTCCGCTTCCCGGCTCGGCGTCTCGCCCTCGCCGACCGGCCCGACACCCTCCTCGATCCGCTCCAGCATGGGGTTCTCCTGGAGCATCTGGCCGATCTCCTGGTTCAACTCCTGGCTCGATAATTGCAGCAGACGGATGGACTGCTGCAACTGGGGCGTCAGGGTAAGCTGATGGGAAAGTTTGAGTTGTAGGTTTTGCTTCATCGTGAAGGCCGGTTGGGGCGTGGCCAAACGGGACAATTAGAGCCGGAAATGCTCACCCAGATATACCTTGCGAACGCTGTCATTATAAACGATCTCGTCGGGCGTACCGGACGCCAGAACCAGACCATCGTTGAGGATGTAAGCGCGGTCGCAGATGCCCAGGGTCTCGCGCACGTTGTGGTCAGTGATCAGAACGCCGATGTCGCGCTCCAGCAAGAACCGGACGATCTTCTGGATGTCGATCACCGAGATCGGATCGATGCCGGCGAACGGCTCGTCAAGCAGGACAAAGCGCGGCTGCATGGCCAGGGTCCGGGCGATCTCGACCCGCCGCCGCTCGCCGCCGGACAGACCGATCGCCTGGGCATCGCGCAGGTGGCCGATGTTCAGGTCGTCGAGCAGATAGCCCAGGTGCTCCTCGACCCCATTGGCATCGAAGCCCTTGAGTTCGAGCACGGCGGCGATGTTCTCAGCCACTGTAAGCTTGCGGAAGATCGAGGCCTCCTGAGGCAGGTAGCCAAGACCCAGCCGAGCCCGTTGATAAACCGGCAGGCGGGTGATGTCATGCTCGTCCAACTCGATGTGACCGCCATCGACACCGATCAGGCCGACCAGCATATAAAAGCATGTGGTCTTGCCGGCGCCATTCGGGCCCAGCAGGCCGACCACCTCGCCGCTATGCACCTCAATGGCGACGTCATTGACCACCTGACGCGACTTGTAACGTTTTTTCAGACCGGTCGCCTTTAAGCTGCTCATGGCTTCGCCGGGGCGCCCTGGTTATGCGGCCGAATGACCGCGTGGACGCGGCCCTTGCCGCTGCCGTCGCTGCTCCCCAGCGCCTGATAGCGCTCGCTGCGCATATCGTAGGTAATCGAAGCGCCGCGCAACTCGTCGCTGCCCTGCTTGAGGTGCGCAGCGCCGATCAGTTTCACCACCTCGGTCCGGGCGTCGTATTCAATACGATCGGCCTCGGCCTCCATGAACTCGTCCCGCCCTTCCATCTTTTGCTTGAACTCCACCGGCTTGCCGACAGCCACCCCGGAGGTCATGCCCTGGGCGTCCTGGCTGACGTCGATACGGGCGGCCCGCATCGACATCGTGCCCTGGGTCAGGATCACATGACCATCATAGGTCGCGGTCTTTCTAGCATCGTCCATACGCACGCTGTCGGCCTCGATCTGTACCGGACGATTCCGGTCCGCCTTCTCGGCCCAGGCCGAACCGACCGCGCACAAGCTGAACGACAGCGCGATCAAGCCCCATTCAACGATGAGTCTCATAGATTCCTTTCACCCGGCCGCTCAATTGCAGGGTTCGTTCCTTGCCATCGGCAACCATGGCGTTGCCGGTCAATAGGCTGGCGCCTTGTTTCAGGATAACCGGTTTATCGGTCGTCAGGCGGTCGGCATTGGGCATGATTTTCAGATACTCGGTGGTCAACTCCAGCGGTGCCTGGCCAGGCCGACCAGCCTCGGTCATCGACACCCCGCCCAGCAGATAGACAACCTCGCCATTGGCCGAGACCTGACCACGGCTGGCACGCGCCGCCACGCGAGGGATACCGGGCCCGTCGCGCAGGAAGGTCGGCGCGTCCAATGTGGTGGTGTCGTCATCCGGGTAGTGTCGCATTTTGCCGGCCGACAGATGATAGCGGGGAACGCCGGCAACGTCGTAAGCGACGGCCCGTAGGTCATCGACGAAGTAGTCCAAATGATGTCCCGCCGCCGCGCCGACCGGGGTCGGCCCTTGTTCGGCCAATTGGCCCAGCCAGGCCGTCAGCAGCACCAGGCCACCGACGACGGCCAGTGGCAGCCAGTAATGCTGAATCGGCCGCCAATCGTCGCCGGTCATTGATCGTAACGCGCCAATTGGATCGCCCAACTATCCTGGGCGCGCATAATCAACTCGCAGACCTCACGGGCGGCGCCGCGTCCGGCCCCGGCCCTGGCGACATAGTGCGCCCTGGCCTTGACCGCATCCGGGGCATCGGCCACGGTGCAGGCCAGGCCACAGCGACGCAGTACCGGCAGGTCCACCAGATCGTCGCCCATATAGGCGGTCTGCTCCGGCTTGAGACCTGTTTCGGCCAACAGCGCCTCATAGGCCGCCCGTTTATCTTCGGCGCCCTGGATGATGCGGGCGATACCAAGATTACGGGCCCGGTATAACACCACCTTGGATATCCGTCCGGTCAGGATGACCGACTCGACCCCGGCATCGCCCAGCATCTTGATGCCATGGCCGTCACGCGAGTTGAATGCCTTGTATTCCTGGCCATCGTCACCGTAGAACAGGCTGCCGTCGGTCAGCACGCCGTCGACGTCGAAGATCAGCATCTTGACGGCGCGGGCACGAGCCAGAATGTCCACGTCGATCATACGACCCCGGCGCGCAGCAAATCGTGCATGTTGAAGGCGCCGGTCAGCCGGCCAGCGCCGTCCACGGCCAGCAGGCCGTTGATCTGCTTATCCTCCATGTAGCGCGCCGCCTCGGCGGCCAGGACATCCTCGGAGATGGTCTTGGGCGCACGGGTCATGACCGCATCGATGCGGGTCGTCTTGATGTCCAGATCGCGATCCAGACAGCGGCGCAGATCGCCGTCGGTAAACACCCCGACCAGGCTACCGGCGGCATCGACCACGGCGGTCATGCCCAGTTTCTTGCGGGTCATTTCCATGAGCGCAGCCTTGAACGGCGTGTCCTCCTGGACCACCGGCAGGGACTCGTCCTTGTGCATCACGTCACGGACATGGATTAGCAGCCGGCGGCCCAGGGCACCGCCGGGATGGGTCCGGGCGAAATCCTCGGCGGTGAAGCCGCGCGCGTACAAAGTGACCACCGCCAGCGCGTCGCCCAAGGCCAGGGCCGCCGTAGTGCTGGCGGTCGGCGCCAGGTTATGCGGACAGGCCTCTTGGGCGACGGCGGCATCAAGATGGATGTCTGCCTCCCGCGCCATGGTGGATCCAGGTCGGCCAGTCATGGCGATCAGCCGAGCGCCGCGTCGCTTGATGAGCGGCACGATGGCAAGTATCTCCGGACTCTCGCCGGAATTGGACAGGGCGAGCACCACATCCTGGCTGGTAATCATGCCCAGGTCGCCGTGGCTGGCCTCGGCCGGGTGCATAAAGAAGGCCGGTGTGCCGGTGCTGGCCAGGGTCGAGGCGATCTTGTTGCCGACATGGCCGGACTTGCCCATGCCGGTGACCACCACCCGGCCCTTGCAGGCCAGCAGAATGTCGACCGCGCGAACCAGGGAATCGTCCAGGCGCGATTGCAAGGCCGACACCGCCGCCGCTTCGATTTCCAGGGTGCGGCGGGCCAGAGCCAAGATGTCCGATGCGGTTACGGGGCTGGATGTCATAATGGCGCGAAGTATACCGATCCCGCCGCCATCCAGCCATGCCGTCAACCCTGGCCCTAATCCTGCTCCTGCTGGCCGCCGCCGTGCTGGCCACCACACTGTTCCGGTTCTTGCGACTGCCGGCGCTGCTCGGCTATGTGGCGGTTGGCGTGCTGCTCGGGCCATCCGGCTTCAACCTCGCGCCCCAGGACACGCAAACCCGCAGTCTGGCTGAATTCGGCGTGGTCTTTCTGATGTTCTCCATCGGCCTGGAGTTCTCCTTGACCAAGCTAAAGACCATGCGCAATCTGGTCTTTGGCCTGGGCAGTCTGCAAGTCCTGCTCACCATGTTGCTGGCTACGGCGCTGGGCTTGGCCGTCGGCCTCGACATCGGCGCCGGCCTGGCCCTGGGCGGCGCGCTGGCGATGTCCTCCACCGCCATCGTGGTCAAGCTACTAACCGAGCGTAACGAGCTGAGCGCCCCGCATGGCCGCCGGATCGTCGGTGTATTGCTGTTCCAGGATCTGGCTGTGGTGCCGCTGCTCATCTATATACCAGCCCTGGCCAGCGGCGAGGACATGGCCGAGGCCATGCTCTACGCCGGCGCCAAGGCGATACTGGCCCTGGGCTTGATCCTGGTGCTGGGCCAGCGCCTGCTGCGACCCTGGCTGCACCTGGTGGCGGCGCGTAAATCGTCCGAGCTATTCATGCTCAACGTGCTGCTCATCACCCTCGGACTGGCCTACATCACCGACCTGGCCGGCCTGTCGCTGGCCCTGGGCGCCTTCGTCGCCGGGATGCTGATCTCGGAGACCGAATACCGCTACCAGGTGGAAAGCGATATACGCCCCTTCCGCGACATCCTGATGGGGCTGTTCTTTGTCACTATCGGCGTGCGCCTGGATGTCGCCATCGTAGTCAATCAGCTACCCGACACACTGACCATGCTGGCGCTCCTGATCCTGGTCAAACTAGTCTTGGTCACCGTCCTGACCCGCCGCTTCAGCGACGACTGGGGAGTCGCCCTGCGTACCGGCCTCGGTCTGGCCCAAGCCGGCGAGTTCGGCCTGGTGCTGCTGGCCTTGGCCGGCGATTACCAACTGCTTCCAACTGGCATCCAGCAAGCCGCCCTGGCCGCCATGATCCTGTCCATGCTGCTAGCCCCGTTCCTGATGCTGCACGGCGAAAAACTATCCCGCCGGCTGGCCGGCGGCGCCTGGCTGGAACAGGCCAAGGGCGTGCATGAAATCATGCAGAAAAGTTTCGACGTCAGCAAACACGTCATCCTGTGCGGCTACGGCCGCAGCGGCCAGAACCTGGCCCGCATCCTGGAAGCGGAGGGCGTGCCCTTCATCGCCCTGGACGACGACCCGAAACGGGTCCACGAGGCCGCCGCCGCCGGCGACAACGTGGTATTCGGCGACTGCACCCGGGCCGAGGTGCTGATCGCCGCCGGCATCAACCGCGCCCGTGCCATCGTCGTCAGCTTCGCCCATACCCCCACTGCCCTCAAAGTATTGGCCACCGCGCACCGCCTGCGGCCCGGCGCGCCGGTCATCGTCCGCACCCTGGATGAATCCGACCTCAATCGACTGCTGGAGGCTGGCGCCATGGAAGTGATTCCGGAAGTGCTGGAAGGCGCCCTGATGCTGGGTTCCCAGACCCTGCTCATGGCCGGGGTTTCACTCGGCTCGGTACTCAAGCGCATCCGCACCATGCGCGAGGCGCGCTACAGCACCTTGCGCGGCTATTTCAAAGGCCTGACCGACGAGGCCGAGGAAGAAAGCGCCAGCCAGGAACACCTGGCCTCGCTACGCATGGAGGCCGGCCTAAGCGGGGTTGGCCGAACCTTGGGCGAGATTGATCTGGAGTCTCTCAGAATCGTCATCCTGGCCGTGCGCCGGCATGGCATTCGAGCCACCGAGCCAACCCCGGACACCCGCCTGGAGGCCGGTGACATCGTCGTGCTGCGCGGCACGCAGGAAGCGCTGGCCGGGGCAAAATTAAAACTCGGGATCATTTGAGGTATTCTTCGCCCAGACAGCGCGCTATGCCAAGTCGCCGTTAAACTGAGAAAGCTAACCCGCTTTTCATGAAATTCAGAGTGGAGTCCATGCGGTACCGGATAATCATATTCTTATTACTTTTCCTGACGGCTGGGTTTCAGGCCCATGCCGCGCCTGACGGCGGCGAACTCTATGCCCGCAACTGCGCCGCATGTCATGGGGAAAAGGGCGAAAGCGGGATCGGAGTGCCGCTCACGCTGCCCTCGTTTCAGGCCACGGCGAGCGATGACTATTTGCGCAAGACCATCCGCCTGGGCCGTCCCGGTCGGGTAATGCCAGCATCAACGTTGTCCGACACCGAAATAGACGCCATTGTCGGTTTCATTCGCGGTTGGGGCCGGCAATCCCGTGCGCCGTCGTTTCCGACGACGCCGATTCAGGGCAACGTCGAACATGGCAGTCGGCTTTTTGCCACACAGTGCGCCACCTGCCACGGCGCCAATGGCGAAGGCGGAAAAGGCACCGGCGTCACCTTCTCACGCCCGCGCGACCAGCAGATCATGGCCCCAGCATTGAACAACCCCGGCTTTCTCGCCGCCGCCAGCGACGCCATGATTAAGGCAATCCTCGTGAAAGGGCGCGATGGCACGCCGATGAGTCATTTCACCGGCAAGGAGTCCGCGCTTGAGGATATCAATGACCTGGTCAGTTTTATTCGCAGCTTCGAGAAAATTCCCAAACACCTGACCGCCGCCGTGCTGGAAACGGAACAGGCCGTGCTGATAAAGGACTCCCCTTATGACCTCGCAACCACCATAGCGAACGTGAAACTGGCGGCGATCTCGAACAATTTCATTTTTATCCGCGAACAGCGGCTCGCATACGGTCTGGTCCCGGAAGGCCAGGAAGACCCCCGACAACACATTGTCTACTTCTGTAATTTCAATATGCTGAACTCCGCCCTGGCGACCGACCCGCGCGTTGGCCTGTTCCTGCCGTGCCGCATCACCGTGGTCGAACAGAACGGCAAGGTCAAAATGATGGCGGTCAACCCCAAGCGCCTGAGCAAAATATTCAACAACACCGAGCTCAATGCACTGTGCGATGAAATGACCAAGCGCTACTTGGCGATCATGGAGGACGCGACGATATGAACAAAGCGCTACGGCTATCGATTGCCCTCCTGCTGTTCGGACTGGCCGCTGTCGCCAGTGCCGATCAACTGCTCATGATTCGCTCCAGCCTACCCTTCGCCGAGGCGATGTTGGCGTTGCAAAACGCCATCTCCGAGTCGGGCTACAAGGTTGCGCGGGTTCAGAACGTGGACATAGGCCTGTCGAAGATCGGCTACAAAACCGATAACTATAAAGTAGTGTTTTACGGTAAAGCGGAAGAAGCGGCGCGACTGGTTGAAAAATACCCGGAGCTAATCCCTTATCTGCCGCTCAATGTGGCGATTTTCGCCGAAAAGGACAATACCATTCTGGTCACCAACCGCCCTGGCGTACTCGCCGAGTTCTTTCCCGCGCCCGAGCTCAAAACGCTGTTCATGGATTGGGAAAAGGACTTGGCTAAAATCCTGAACAAAGTGCGAGACGCGAGATAAATCGCGGCAACCGGCTCCTAGTGTAGTGCTTCGTAATTAATGGAACCAATATGGTCAACGCCTGTCTGAACAGGGTCGGCCACAACAGGAGCCATGCGATGCGAGTAGCCACTGCGATCAAACTGAGCCCAGAAGAAGAACGGAGTCTGACGCGACTGACGCGCTCGAATACCACGAGTGTGCGTCTGAGTCGGCGGGCGCAGATCGTCCTGATGGCGGCGGCAGGGCATTCGAACCGGGAGATTGCAGTGGAACTGAAGATTGGCCGGATACAGGTTGGGCGCTGGCGGGAGCGCTATGTGGAAGGTGGACTGGCCGCCATTGAACGCGACCTTCAGCGCAGTGGCCGCAAGGCCCAGGTGGACGCCGCCGAGATCGTGCGGCGCACGACCCAGACCTTGCCCGTGGCGGCGACCCACTGGAGTACGCGCACGTTGGCCAAGGAGATGGGGGTCAGTGACACCACGGTGTTGCGGGTATGGCGAACCAATGGGTTGAAGCCGCACCTGGTGCGCGGCTTCAAGGTCTCGCGTGATCCGGACTTTGTAGAGAAGCTGGAAGACATCGTGGGCCTGTACATGTCGCCGCCCGAACATGCCCTGGTGTTGTGCTGCTTTGATCCGAGTCAGGTGCAGGCGCTTGACCGCACCCAGCCCGGGCTGCCCCTGAAGAAGGGACGTGCGGCGACCATGACGCATGACTACAAGCGCAACGGCACCACCACGCTGTTCGCCGCACTCAACCTCCTGGATGGTCAGGTCATCGGCCAGTGCCAGCAACGGCACACCCATGCCGAGTGGCTGAAGTTCCTGCGCAAGATTGACCGTGAGACGCCCAAGGAAAAGATGCTGCACCTGATCGCCGACAACTACGCCACCCACAAGCACCCGTCGGTACAGGCGTGGTTGGATAAGCATCCGCGCTTTGTCATGCACTTCACGCCAACTTCGGCATCGTGGCTGAACATGGTCGAGCGCTTTTTCCGCGACATCACCACGGAACGGATTCGTCGGGGCGTGTTCACCAGTGTGCCGGAATTGATTGCCGCCATCGATGAGTACGTCGCTCACCACGACACCAAACCCAAGCCCTTCATCTGGACCAAGAGTGCTCGCGATATCCTGCAAAAGGTCATTCGCGCAAATAGTCGCTTAAGTTCCAAAAAGAATGAAGCAGTACACTAGCGCTTTTCGGAAACCGTGGTCTGTCCCCGATTATTCTAGGGGCTCGGATGCTCTCACATCTCGCCCACCCAACACGTTAATCAGAGTTGCACTTCGAATTTGAATCCGCAGCCGTTTTTATGGGCTGAACGCCACATCTTCCACTTTTGCAGCTCCCGGGGGCCGCTGCTTCTATGCCGTCCTGTCCCATGCTTTTCAAAAGCCAATAGACCCCGCCAACGGAGGCCACAAACACGATGAGGATGACGAGCATGACTAACATGTTGCTGACTCCAAATTTTGGTTATCGCGGAATATAGCTCAACTGGCTACGGAGGGTGGTTACCCTGTTACTCGGTCACTCGGTTCACCCGGTTTTCAGGTTTTATTTATCGCCCGATAAAAAACCCTAGCAACATTCCGGTCGCCGGCCCGGTACACTTATCTTTTCTACACTGGATTCAGGAGATCGACCATGGCCACCCGGGAAACTCTGGAACCCCGTCTTGCCGGCGCAGCTGGCGCCGATGCCCTTTACGCCTTGGCCCGCGAGGCCTTTGATGCCCCCGCTGATCTGGGTTATGCCAAGGAAATCCTGTCCAGCGCGGCCTTCACGGGCGATACCGGCGCCAAGGCCTGTCTGGACGATGGCGCCGGCAACGCCATGTTCACCAACGATTTTGTCTGTTTGGCCATGGGCTACAAGGCCCTAAACGACGCCGGCAAGGCCGACGAGATGCTCGGCCAGGGTCAGGACTACGCCATGAGCGGCGAAGAAAAAGTCACTGTCGGCATGGCTCAGATGCTGGTCTCGGGCGATGCTGCCGGCGCTGCCAAGACGCTCTCCGGCGCGCTCAAGGAAATCTCCACTACCGAAGAGTTGTATAGCCTGGCCAAGGTCGTCGCTTGCGACATCAAGGACACCGCACTGGCCGGCCAGATTTTCGACAAGATCAAGACCAAGGCCGGCCGTGCCGCCGACTTCGCCCGCCTGGCCAAGACCGTGGCCACGGATCTGGGCGACAAGGCTCAGGCCGCCCAGATCATCGCCGAGGGCGCCGACAAATTCAGCGCGCCGGCCGACTTGATTGCCCTGTCCGGCGCCATGGCCGAGATCGACCCATCTGCCGCTGGCGCGCTATATGACAAGGCGCTGGCCTCGGCCAAGGACTTCAACGCGCTGATGCAGGTGCTGGCCGCCGCCAAAGGCAACCCCGAATTTGCCAAGGCCGTACTGACCAAGGCCGGCGCCGTTGCCAGCGTCTCGACCGACCTGATCCAGTTGGCCGATGTTTACGCCGAACTGGGCGACTCGGCTGGGGTAACCGACATGGTGACCAAGGCCGAAGAAGGCGTGGCCAATCTGGATGAGATGCGCAAGGTGGTGGAGGCGGTCAACAAGCACCTATCCGCCGACACCGCGCGGGTCGCACGGGTGGCCGAAAAACTGGCCAAACGCGAGGCCAACCAGGGCAAGTACATCGAGCTTCAGAACGAAGAGGCCAAGGCCAAGACGGCCAAGCAGTTCATCGCTCTGTCCGATCGGGTGATCGCCGAATTGGCCGACCAGGGCTACGCCGGCAAGCTGCTGGCCGGTGCCGAGGAAATCCTGCGGGCCGACGGTTTCCACTTCAGCCGCTTCAAGCCGCTGGTCCTAGCGGTCGACCGCCTGGGCGACAAGAACTGGCTCTCCAGGCTGCTGGATGAGAGCGTGGCCGCCTCCAGTGATTTCGTCTGGTTCCGCGAGATCGTGCTGACCGCCGCCCGCGAATTCAAGGACGCGGCCTTCGGCAAGGCCAAGGCCCGGGCTTACCTGGAGGGTCGCGCCAGCCAGTCCGGCGACAGCCCCTATGACTGGACCAAGCTGGCCGAGACCGCTCAGTCGGCGCTGGGTGATGCCGCCTGGGCCTCCAACTTGCTGGCCGAGGCCGCCAAGCGGGCCAAGGATCACTTCGCCCTGGCTCAGATCGGCAAGTTGTTCGCCGACCTGGGCGACGCCTCCACCGCCAAGGCCATGTACGCCAAGGCCGTGGCGGCCTGCACCAGCGGCGAAGGCTGCGTGCAGTTGGCCAGCCGACTGAACGTCTATCGGATCGCCAAGGCCGAGATCGGCGAGTTGATGTCCGCCTGCGTCGGCAAACTGACCTCCGCCAACGACAAGCTGCGCTGGGCCGAGGGCGTCTCCGACCTGTTGCTGGACAGCACCTGGACCGCCAAGGCCTATGCCGCCATCGCCGGCGCCTTCGGCGACGAGACCGGCAAGCAGCGACTGGCCCGTAGTCAGCAGATGCGCTTGGGTTATCGCTTCTTCGGACCTGGCGCCGAGGCCTATTGAGGTCACGCGCACACCCTAAAAACGGCCGGCTTTCCGGCCGTTTTTAGTTCCACCCCGTGATAAGATCGGCCCAGTTCATTTCCCATGGATAGCCAGGCGCCCAGATGGCCGAAGACAGCGATCTTGAACGCACCGAGCCGGCGTCGGGGCGAAAGATTCAGAAGGCCCGCGATGAGGGCAATGTACCCCGCTCCCCCGAGCTTTCGACCTTCGCTGTCCTGACCGCAGCCGGCGCCACCATCGCGCTCATGAGCAACTTCCTGATCGACACCCTGCGCCGGATGATGCACAACAGCCTGACCTTCGGCCGATCCGACATCGCCAGCGCCGGCATAATGACCGACAACCTGGCCGAGGCAGGCTACGACGCGATCATCATCCTGTTGCCTATCTTCGCCGTGGTCGTGGTCGCCGGCGTGGCCGCCAATCTACTGATCTCGGGCTGGAACTTTACCGCCAAGCCGCTCCAGTTCAATTTCGACAAACTCGACCCGCTCGCCGGCCTGGGCCGAATGTTCGCCGCGCAATCGCTGGTGGAGCTGGTCAAGGCTGCGCTCAAGGGCGGTCTCATCGCTGGGGCCTCGGGCTGGATGATCTGGCGGCAGTGGGATGCCATCCTGGCCTTGTCGGCCGAGCCGCTCGCCACGGCCATTCCCCATTTCGGCCGCGTCACCCTATACACCTTCCTGGCCGCACTCGCGGCCTTCGCCCTGCTCGCGCTGATCGACGTACCCTACCAACTCTGGCATTACGGCCACAATCTGCGCATGACCAAGGAAGAGGTCCGGCAAGAAAGCAAGGAAACCGAAGGCGACCCACAGATCAAGGCGCGTATCCGCTCGATGCAGCGCGAACAGGCCCGCCGGCGCATGATGCAGGCCGTGCCCAAGGCGGACGTTGTGGTCACCAACCCGCTGCACTTCGCCGTCGCCCTGCGCTACAACGACAAGACCATGGCCGCCCCGCAACTGGTCGCCAAGGGCGCCCAACTGGTCGCCGAACGGATCAAGGAAATCGCCCGCGAAAACCATGTTCCGGTGATCGAAGCACCGCCCCTGGCCCGCGCCCTGCACCGCCATGTGGAAGTGGGCGACGCCATCCCCGGCGCCCTGTTCAGCGCCGTGGCCCAGGTGCTGGCTTATGTCTACCAATTGAATAACCAGATGGACCCGGTCCTGCCCGCTGACTGGCAAGTGCCGGCCAAGCTCGACCCGGCCAACAGGGGCGCAGCCTGATGGCGACCACCGCCCTGCCCGGTATGCAGTGGCAGAAACTAGCCGCGCCAGTCCTGGTGATCGCCATCCTGGCGATGATGATCCTGCCGCTGCCAGCCTTTCTGCTGGATGTCTTGTTCACCTTCAACATCGCCCTGGCGATGATCGTCCTCTTGATTAGTCTGTACACCCTGAAGCCGCTGGAGTTCTCGGTATTCCCCACGGTGCTGCTGATTACCACCCTGCTGCGCCTGTCGCTCAACGTGGCCTCGGCACGCATCGTGCTAATGGAAGGCCACACTGGCGCCGATGCGGCGGGCAAGGTGATCGAGGCCTTCGGCCACTTTCTGGTGGGCGGAAATTATGCGGTCGGCATCGTGGTCTTCGTCATCCTGGTGGTCATCAACTTCGTGGTCATCACCAAGGGCGCCGGGCGGATCGCCGAGGTCTCCGCCCGCTTTACCCTGGACGCCATGCCCGGCAAGCAGATGGCCATCGACGCCGACCTCAATGCCGGCCTGATCGGTGAGGATGAGGCCCGCAAACGGCGCGCTGAAATCTCCGAAGAGGCCGACTTCTACGGCTCCATGGACGGCGCCTCGAAGTTCGTCCGGGGCGATGCTGTGGCCGGCATCATCATCATGCTCATCAACCTGATTGGCGGTCTCATCGTCGGCATGGCCCAACACGGCATGGGGCTGGCCGACGCCGCCTCACGCTACACCTTGCTGACCATCGGCGACGGCCTGGTCGCCCAGGTCCCGGCCCTGGTCATCTCCACCGCCGCCGGCATGGTGGTCTCGCGGGTATCCAGCTCATCCGACCTCAGCGAACAACTGACCTCGCAACTATTCGGCAAGCCGCAGGCACTCTACCTGGCTGCCGGCATCCTGACCCTGATGGGCATCATGCCAGGTATGCCCCATGTCGCCTTCCTGCTCATAGGCAGCCTGTTGGGCGGCGGCGCCTACTGGCTGCGTCAGCAACAGCAACAGGCTGCCGACCTGGCCGCCGCAGCGGTCCCCGCCGCAGCCCCGGCCGAAGCGGAGGAGGTCGGCTGGAACGACGTGGCCCAGGTCGACCGGCTGGGCCTCGAAGTCGGCTACCGTCTGGTGCCGCTTCTAGACAAGGGACAAGACGGCGAACTGCTACGCCGCATCCGCGGCATTCGCAAGAAGATCGCCCAGGACATCGGCTTTCTGATCCCGCCGGTGCATATCCGCGACAACCTGCAACTGCGACCGAGCGCCTATCGCATAACCATGAAGGGCGTCACCCTCGCCGAGGGCGAAGTCCAGGTCGGCAAGTATCTGGCTATCAACCCTGGGCGGGTGTTCGGCAACCTGCCAGGCCAGGTCGCCACTGACCCGGCCTATGGCCTGCCGGCGGTCTGGATTCAAACAGACCTGCGAGAGCAGGCGCAAACCCTGGGTTACACGGTGGTCGACGCCGGCACCGTGGTTGCCACCCATCTATCCAAGCTCATCAACGACCACGCCCCTGAGCTGCTCGGCCGGGAAGAGACCCAACAACTACTGGACTACATCGCCAAGGACAACCCAAAACTGGTGGAGGACCTGACGCCCAAGCAACTATCCTTGTCGACGATCCAGAAGGTCTTGCAGAACCTGCTGGAGGAGCGGGTCCATATCCGCGATATGCGCACCATCCTGGAAGCGCTGTCCGAACAGGCCGGCCGTAGCCAGGATCCGGACGAGTTGACCGCCGCCACAAGGACCGCGCTGGCGCGTGCTATCATTCATGAAATCTTCGGAGGAGTACAAGAATTGCAGGTGATGGCGTTGGCGCCCGGCCTGGAAAACATCCTCGTTCAGGCCCTGACCAACCGCGGAGAAAGCGGCATCGGACTGGAGCCGGGACTCGCCGAACGCATGGTCCGGGAGACGGTCGAAGCGGCGGACCGGCAGAGCCAAGCCGGTCGGCCGGTAGTTCTGCTCGTCCCGCCCGCTATCCGTACCCTGCTCTCTCGCTTCCTGCGCCGAGCCGCGCCCGGCCTGCGGGTAATCGCCCATAACGAAGTGCCAGAAGGCAAGACCATCAAGGTCGAGCTGACCATCGGGGCCAGCGCATGATCAAAAAATTCCACGCCGCCACCACCCGCGACGCCCTGCGCCAGGTCCGCGACGCCTTGGGCGCCGATGCCCTCATTCTGTCCAATCGGCAGGTGGAAGGCGGCGTCGAGATCATCGCCGTCGCAGATTTGGACATCGCCGCCTTGGCCGGACAGGCCGAACCCTTTGTCGCCGCACCTCGTCGCGCGCTGCCGACCAGGCCGCAACACGCCGCGCTGCAGTACCCGCCGCCGCACCGCGACCCGCCTCGACAACCAGCCTGGCGCGAACCGAGCCAGCCCACGCTGACCACCCTCGCGGATTATCTGGCCCAACGCGAGGCCTCGGTCATCCGGCCAACCCCGGCCCGAAAAACCGCCCCGGCCGCAGCACCCCAATCGGCCCGGTCGGATGAACCGCAGACCGAGTTCGCGCCGGCGCCAAGCCAACCGCCACCGAGCGCGCCGACGACACTGGAATCGATGCCTCAGAGCAGGCCAAGTCCGGCCGAAAACGCCCCGGCGATGGCCGAACTGGCGCGGGAAATGCGCCAACTGCGCGCCCTCATGGAAGGCCAACTGGCCAGCCTGGCCTGGAACGAGACCTGTCGCCGTGATCCGCAACGGGGTGAGCTGATGAAACGGCTCATGGCCGCAGGCTTCAGCCCGGCGCTGAGCAAACAGATACTGGACCGGATGCCGGCCGAATCGGACCCCGAGCGGGCACAAAAGTGGGTGCGCGCAGCGCTCATTCGCAACCTCAAAGTAGTCGATCCAAGCGAATATTTCATCGACCGGGGCGGCGTCTATGCCCTGGTGGGACCGACCGGCGTAGGCAAGACCACCACGGTCGCCAAACTGGCGGCGCGGGCGGTGCTCAAGTACGGCGCCGATCAGGTCGCCATGATTAGCGCCGACAACTACCGGATCGGCGCCCAAGATCAGTTGCGCATCTACGGCCGGATACTTGGCGCGCCAGTATTCGCGGTCCGGGATGAGAACGACCTGGAACTGACGCTGCTTGATCTGCGCGCCAAGCGCATGGTGTTCATCGACACCATCGGCATGAGCCAGAAGGACCGTCGAGTCAGTGAGCAGACCCACCTGCTGAGCGGCCGAGACCAGCACGTGCAACGACTGTTGCTGCTGGGCGCACCGTCCCAGGGCATCACCCTGGAAGAGGTCGTGCGCGCCTACGGCGGGCCGGGTCTGACTGGCTGCATCCTGACCAAGATCGACGAGGCCCAGGTCTACGGCCCGGCCCTGGATGTCGCGATCCGGCACCAGCTACCGGTGCATTACGTCACCAATGGTCAGCGGGTGCCCGAGGACATGCACCTCGCCAACGCCGCCTACCTGATCGATCGCGCCTTCCGCCTTGGCACACCGGAAACGGCCTTCCGGGCAGAGGACGAAGACTATCCCGTGCTGATGGCGGCGACCCGCGTACCACGCGGCGATGAAACCGTAACCGACCTCGGGGCGTACGGTGCTACGGCATGAAGCCAACGACCAGGCAGCGGGCCTGCGGCGCCTGCTGGGCAACCGGAATAGCCTGCGCCCGCTCGGCATATTCGGCCCCGACGCCGACCTGAATGCCATTGCCGCAGCCAACCTCGGCCTCGCACTCAGCCAGCACAGCGACCGAGTCGGTTTGATCGACGAAGCCCACGCGCCGTACAACGCAACCAACCTGTGCGCTCTGAGCCCCAACCACGACCTGAGTGACGTGCTCCATGGCGTTCTGAGCCTGGACGAGGCATTGACCGGCGCGCCCGACGGTCCCTGGTTGCTGAAAGCCGAGTGCGGCTTCAGGCACGCTGCGGCAACGGACGAGCAGACCTGGAACCGGATTGGCGGCGATTTCGCCCACCATGCCTGGGACTGGCTGCTGCTCGCCGCCCCAGCCGACGAACATCCCAGCCTAGCCCTGGCCGCGCCCCTTAGGCTATTGATCCTGCCGACCGTCAAGGCTCGCCTGACCGAGGCCTACGTCATCCTTAAAGCAGCTCAACGCAAACAACCCGACGGCCGTTGGTTGGCGCTATTCATGAACGCCAACGACGACGCCAAGGTCAGCCAGCTCATGGCCGCACTCAACGCAACCGCTCGGCAATTTCTCGGCATCGAACTGGAACCGTTGACCGCCATACCGAAAGATGACCGACTCGATCCGGCGGCCCGCGCCCTGCGCCCGCTGCTCGAACGCTCGCCCGCCAGCCCATCGACTGAGGCCATCCGCCGCCTGACGGCACGCCTGCGTGACGAGACTGACTGGGCCACGGGCATCGATGCTGAGCTATTCTGGCAACGCATGGGTCTATTCAGCCGGTTGAACCAGCCCACTCAATATTCAAAGCAACATGCCCAGCACAGCCGCGCTTACGGATAAAAGCGCCCTCATCGAGGCGCATCTGCCGCTGGTAAAACGCATCGCCTATCACATGATGGGACGGCTACCGGCCAGCGTCGAGGTCGACGACCTGATCCAGGCCGGCCTAATCGGTCTGCTCGACGCCGTCAATCGCTATGAAGACAACCAGGGAGCACAGTTCGTGACCTACGCCACGCAGCGGATACGGGGCGCCATGCTGGACGAATTGCGCGGCTCCGACTGGGCCTCCCGGACCCTGCGCCAGGCCAGCCGGCAGATCGAGAATGCCATCAATGCCCTGCAGCAACGCCTGCAACGGCCGCCAACCGAACAAGAGATCGCCGGCCAGATGGGCATGAACATCCAGGACTATTTCGAGTTGCTCAACGAGACCCGTGGCGCCCAACTGGTCTACTACGAGGATATGTATTCCGCCACCGACGAGGACTTCCTGGAACGCTTTGCCGATGAGCTGACGGCCGGCCCGTTCGAAACGCTGTCCAGTCAGGCATTCAAGCAGGCGCTTAAACAAGCCATCGTGGAACTCCCTGAACGGGAAAAAATACTCATGGGGATGTACTATGAGCAGGAAATCAATTTCAAGGAAATCGGTTCCATCCTCGGCGTTTCCGAGTCTCGCGTTTGCCAGTTGCACGGCCAGGCCATCGCCCGGCTGCGCGGCCTGCTTCGGGATTGGATCGCCTGACCCGAGTCCCATAACCCTATACCGAAACCATGGATATCATCAGTATTGCGGGACTATTTCTGGGCCTGGCCGCCATCGTCGTCGGCCAGGCGCTGGAAGGCGGTCAGATCGGCTCGCTGCTGCAATTCACCGCCTTTCTGATCGTAATCGGCGGCACCATGGGCGCGGTGATGCTGCAAAGTTCGCTGCGGGTATTTCTGGATGGCATCAACATGGCCAAGTGGGTCTTCAGGCCACCGCCCTATCTACCCCAGGACACTCTGAACCTGATCCTGTCCTGGAGCCACCTAGCCCGGCGCGGCGGGCTGCTCGCACTGGAACCCATGATCGACCAGCAAAACGACCTGTTCGAACGCCGCGGCCTGCAAATGCTGGTCGATGGCGCTGAGCCGGAGGTACTACGCGACACCCTGGAAATGGAACTCTCCAGCCATGAGGCGCATCGGCTCGAAGCCGCCAAGATATGGCAGGCGGCGGGCGGCTACTCGCCTACCATCGGCATCCTGGGTGCCGTCTTGGGTCTGATCCACGTCATGGAGAACCTGACCGACCCCTCGAAACTGGGCGCCGGCATTGCCGTCGCCTTCGTCGCCACCATTTATGGCGTCGGCGGCGCCAACCTGATCTTCCTGCCCATTGCCGGCAAGCTGCGCTACCACGTCAACCGTAGCGTGCGGATGAAGGAGATGTTCATCGAAGGCATCGTGGCGATCGCCAACGGCGAAAATCCCAGGATGATCGAAGCCAAGCTGCAAGGCTATCTGGTCTAACCTCGGCATGGCCCGCAAAAAAAAACCGGAAGAGCATGAGAACCTGGAACGCTGGCTGGTTTCCTACGCCGATTTCATCACCCTGCTGTTCGCCTTTTTCGTGGTGATGTACGCTATTTCGTCGGTCAACGAGGGCAAGTATCGGGTCTTGTCGGACTCCATCGTTCATGCCTTTCAAGAGAAGCAGACCAGCGACAAGATGGTCAACATGAACCAGAAAAACGCCTCGATCCTGCCGGGTACCGGCCGGCCCATCGGCAAGGCCGCGCCCCAGAGGCCGGATGCCGCAACCCACGACACGCCCGAAACGGCGCACATGAAAACCATCGCCAAGGATGTGGTCGGCGCGATGTCCTCGCTGGTGCGGCAAGGCCAGGTCAAGGTCACCCAATCCGCCCGCGGCATCACCGTGGAAATCAACGCCAGCACGCTCTTTCCCAGCGGCGAAGCGACCTTGCAGCCGGCCACCGCCCAAGCGCTGGCCGCCGTCGCCCGGGTACTGGCCCAGACCGACAACCCGATCCAGGTAGAAGGCCACACCGACGACCTGCCGATCAAAAGCCCGGTCTACCCCTCCAACTGGGAACTGTCTTCGGCGCGCGCCGCCGCCGTGGTCCGCCTGCTATCGGAACAGGGCGTGCCGCCCGGCCGTATGGTCGCCATCGGCTATGCCGATAACAAACCGCTGGACACTAATGCCAGCCCGGAGGGCCGAGCCCGCAACCGACGGGTCAATGTGCTGATCCTCAACAAGGTCGACGGCAGCAAGGAATTGCAGGTATTCAATTAATCCGCGCGGCAACGGAATAGCGCGATATCGTTCGACCCTTCCAGCCTTTCGGTCAGTAGCAGCCGAACCCGCGCCGTATCTTCCCGAACATCGACACGGGTATCGACTTCCATGCGAATGGCGGGCAGGATCAGTCTGCTGGGCGCGGCCTTGTTTTCCGGAAGGCCATTACCAGGTTGCAGGAGCAAGCCCGGATAAACGTGCCGGCCATCGCTAGGAAAGACAGTCACCGACCGGGGCTGACCAAACAGCAACTTGATGCCGAGCATCGACACGCCGTCCGTTCGGGTCTTGAACCAGCGCACCAGGCCCAGGCCGTGGGGACGGTGTCCCTGACCCTGGCCGAGCAGGATCAACATGCCGACCTGAAGCCGGAACGCCGGCTTGTCCACCGAGATAGCAATGCCGCCTGGGCTTTCATTGACCAACTCGAAGCCGATGGCGCCCGCTTCCGCCCCCCCGTTCAAGCCGCCGACGAGTTGCGCGTGGATGGCCGTAAAGCCCAACGTCGCCCTCTGCCGGGCTGGCCACGAAGATGTCCGCCGAGGCGCCGAGCGCGCCATGGCGCCGCTCCATAACAGTTTAAGCTGCTGCAACAGTGCCTTATAGGGCTGAAACCATGCCGCCGGCACGGCCTGTTCCATGGCCCTACCCTGTTCCATTTGGTTGATAACCAGGGCCAATTTTCGGGCCAGCGGCGCGGTATTCAGCACCAGTTCGCAAGCGGGCGTTATTTCCATCCGCCAGGACAAGGGGTAGGGCGGCTTATCCTCATCCACGCGTATGCCGTAAATCCCTTTATGGGTGGCCGAATCAGCATACTCGACCTGGGCCAGGCAACCTTGCCGGTCGATAGCATCCTCGATCCACAGACGCGTTCGCTCGGTACAGTGATAAGGGTCCGCCGCCGCCTCCAGAAGCAGGGCGGTATAGATTTCGATCAAGGTGGCGCCCGACCCCGCCGGGTCAAGTACATCGTTCAGGTGAGCATTGAAGATCAGGTAGCCAGTCTGGTGGATGTCACGCCAAAGGCCATCCGGCGGCTGGCGATGGCATAGATAGCAAATATCCAGGATGCGTCCGGAAACCCGCAGCAGGCCGGACACAAGTCCCGGCAATAAATGGTCGCCAAACCGGCGCGGCGGGTATTCGACATGGTCCAGTATCAACCGCTGGTACAGCGCCGCGACCGTCAAAAGGAGTCCAATGAGCCGGTCCACGCGGTCGCGCTGGCGGCCATCCATGGGCAGCGGCAGCGCCTTGAACTCGGCCTTCAGGCTATACAGCGCTTCCGCGACCGCTTGCCCGGTCAGCGCCAGTAGCTCCTTGCGGAAGCTCGCCGGCAGGTCGGGGCGGTCGTGCTCGGCCAGATAAGCCGCCAGCAGATCACACTTCGCCAGGGCATCGTCGTTTGGCAACCCGGCAAGCCAAGTCTCGACTTGCTTGGCCTTCGTGGCCAGGTTTATATTGGGCGCCGCGTCGGGTACGGCCAATGTGTATGATGGTTTCATGGACTGGCGCATTGTAATGACCCCCTTCCACGATTGTAAATTTCGGCGAATTTATGGGCTTTATCGAAAAACTGTTCGAAGGGCTGCTCTGGCGCAGCCGCTACGTCGTCATCTTCGCCGTCGTCGCCAGTATGGCCTCGGCCTTCGCCATCTTTTACATGGCGACCACCGATGTGGTGTACCTGGTTCGGCATATCGTCCATTACGCCGACGCGAATCTGACCGATCTTGCCCGCAAGGCCCTGCATGACGCCACCGTTACCCACGTCGTCGAGGTCGTGGACGGCTATCTGCTGGGCACGGTGATGCTGATCTTCGCCCTTGGCCTGTACGAATTATTCGTCAGCGAAATCGACGCCGCCAAGGGCAGCAAGACCTCCAGCAAGATACTGGTGATCGGAAGCCTGGATGATCTGAAACAACGCCTGGCCAAGGTCATCATCATGATCCTCATCGTCACCATCTTCGAATTAACCATGAAGGTCACCGTCAGCAGCCCCATCGACCTGCTCTACCTGGCCGGCGCACTGGCCCTGATCGGTCTGGCGTTGTATCTCACCCACGCCGCCGACGGCAGCCACGGCAAGGCGCAAGAATAGCCGTCGAGAACTCGGACCGGCCGACGCGGTCAATCTGTCATCATTACTAATTATCGGGATTACCATGTTTAAAAAAAGTTTACTGGGCCTTTGCCTGCTGACCTTGACCGGCGCTGCCCTGGCCTTCAACCTGACCGACAGCAAGGGGCGCAAACACAGCCTGGCCGGCTACCAGGGCAAATGGGTACTGGTCAACTTCTGGGCCACCTGGTGTCCGCCCTGCCGGCAGGAGATTCCGGACCTGATCGCGCTGACCAAAAATAACCCGAAAAAACTGGTGGTCATTGGCGTCGCCATGGACTACAAGGACCCCAAAGAGGTCGTCGCCTTCGCCCAATCCGCAAACATCAACTACCCCATCGTCCTGGGTGATGACAAGGTGGTCGCCCAGATCGGCCAGATCACCGGCCTGCCCACCACCTATCTATACAACCCGCAAGGCAAGATGGTCGCCTACAATGTCGGCGCGCTGACTCGCGCGGCGGTAGAACGCTACATGGCGGCAAAAGGCAGCGCGGCTAAATAATGACGAGGAGCACAACGATGCGCTGGCTGCTATTGCTATTGGCCTTTCTGACCGTTCCGGCCCTGGCCGAGACCCGCAACCCTGGCGAATATTTCTTCCAGCCCAAGATGGGTGACCTGAAAGGCGATCTGGCCGATGCCCGCCAGGCCGGCAAGACCGGTATCCTGCTGATGTTCGAAATGGACGACTGCCCATTCTGCGAACGGATGAAAAACACCGTGCTCAACCAGCGCCAGGTACAGGACTATTTCCGCCAGCACTTCATCATCTACCCGATGGACACCCGTGGCTCGGTCGAGCTGACCGACTTCAAGGGCAAGAACACCACTGAAAAGGCATTCGCTCTGGAACAGCGCGCCCGCGCCACGCCCACCTTCATCTTCTATGACACCGCCGGCAATGAGGTAACCCGCTTCACCGGCATCACCCAGACCGCCGACGAATTCATGCTACTGGGCCGCTATGTCGTGACCGGCGAGTACCAGAAGGCACCCTTCAACGTGTACAAAAAACAAGCTCGGGCCGCCCGCTGAACATGCGCGGACTGTGGCTGACACTGGGCTTGATGTTGGGCCAGCCGGCCATGGCGGCCGACTCGCCGCTCACCCTGGACGCCGTCCTGGCCTATGCCGACCAGGCCCATCCCGATCTCGATGCCGCCCAGGCCGAGGCCAACCTGGCCCAGGCCAGCCAGTTGCTGGCTAAGAGCCAGAACGACCTGCGCATCACCCTGGATGCCAGCCTGCGCACCGGCCGCAACCCGCTGGACGGCGGCTACACCGACGATAACTTCGCCAGTCTCGGTGCCCGCAAACTCATCTGGGATGGCGGCCGCAACAAGCTCGCCAGCGACGCGGCGGCGCTAGAGGCCGAAGGCCGGCAGACTCAGTATCTGGACGCCATCGCCCAACGCCGACTGGCCCTGATGAACCGCTTCTTCGACGTGCTACTGACCGATATGCAATACGCCGTCGATAGCGAACTCACCGCCGTCGCCTATGTCAGCTTCGGCAACGGCAAGGACCGGCTTCAGGTCGGCGAGCTTTCCAGCGTCGCCCTGGCCGAGATGGAGGCGCGCTATCAAGACATCCGGGTGAAACGCGAGGATGACCTGCGCCAGGCACGGAGCAAACGCGCCCTGCTGGCCAACGCGATGAATCGCCCCGGCGAGCTACCTTCCGAGCTAGTCGAACCGACACTCCAGGACAACGACCGCCCCCTGCCGGCACTGAACGACTTACAGGCCGCCCTGGAGGCTGACAATCCCCGGCTCCAGGCCCAGAAGCGGCTACTGGCGGCGGCGCAGAAACGGCTGGAGGCACAGCGGGCGGCAAACCGGCCCAACCTGGAATTAGAGGCCGGCACCGCCACCTACAGCCGTGCTACCGCGACCCGCGACAATATCCATTTCGGTCTCAACCTGACCTGGCCACTCTACCAAGGCCACCAGACGGACGCCCTTGTCGCCCAGGAACAAGCCCGCTTCCAACTACTCCAGGCACAGTATGAAAGGTTGCGCCTGGACCTCGGCCAGGCCTTGCGCGACAGCTTTGAAGAGATCGACTATCTGCGCACCGCCGCCCGCCCGGCGGCCGAGGTCAACGCCAACTACCGCGACCAGCGTTTGGAGCGCGCCCGTGCCGAATACGAGATGGAACTGAAGACCAACCTGGGCACCGGCATGGCCGACATCCAGGCCGCCCGGCTACGCCGGAAAGCGGTGGACTATCAACTGGCCCTGGCCTGGGAAAGACTGAATGGCCTGCTCGGCCGGCCGTTGGCAACGGTCAAGCCCACGAACACCATAGAGGAAACGAAATGAGGCTACTCGCTGCTGCATTGCTGCTCACCGCCCTGCCCGTCGGGGCAGCCGATCTGGCCGCCCAACTGGACTGGTATCAACGGCTGGAGCTATCCACCCCGGTCTCCGGCGTAGTGGCCAGCGTGAACGTCCAGCCCGGCCAGACCGTGCGCCAGGGCGAGCTGCTGCTGCGGCTGAACCCGACCCTATTCAAGGCCAATCTGGCTGAGGCGCAGGCCGACGCCAACCGGCTCGGCGAACAGATGGCCGACGCCCAGAAGGCCTTGAGCCGGGCCAATGAACTCTATGCCCGCACCGTGACCTCGACCACCGAGCTGGACGCCGCCAAGCTGCACCATGCCAGTGCCGCCGCCCAGGCCGCCGCCGCCCAGGCGCGCGTCGACAAGGCCCGCCACCTGCTCGACGAAAGCGAGATACGCGCCCCGTTCGACGCCCTGATTCTGGACCGCCAGGCCGAACCGGGCATGACCGTCGCGGCCCAAAACCAACCGCCCAGCCTGATCGCCGTGGCCCGCGCCGACCAGATCATCGCCCGTGCCAGCCTCACCGCCAACCAGGCCGGCGGCCTGAAACCGGGCGGCCGCCTGGACGTCAACGCCGGCGGCAAGGCCCTCGCCGGCCGTATCGTCGCCGTCCGGGCCAAGGCCGACGGCCACTACCAACTAGACGTCGCCATCCCCCGCAACCGCCTGCTGGCCGGCATGGCCGCCAGCATTCGGCTGCCCCCCCGGTAGCCGCAACGCGCCCGACTGGGCATCAAGGTGGTGCCGCTTAGCGGGGCCCGGTGTCACTCTTGCTGGCACTGGCGGCGAGCGGCCTCATGCGACACTACACTAGTGTAGTGTCGCACGTTGTTTGGCACCTATGCGAACAAGGAAAGGCCAATGTATCGGACGTAGGTCGGGATTCATCCCGACGACGTGGGTTCCATGGGCCGGGTTGTCGGGATGAATCCCGACCTACAAAACCCCGCTGACATGCCCGGCTTACCGTTGCCGCCGCAGACCGAAAACCGCGGCGCCGACCAGCAATATCGACAGCACGATCATCCCCCATTGCGACAGCGTTGGGATCGGTGCAGCGGCCACCGGGATCGGCGCGGCGGTACATAGGCCATACCAGGGCGTCGCCCCGGTCGCGGTGTCCCATGCGGCATCGGCCGTCTGGTTCAGGTAGTTGGGGCAGAGTCTGGAGCCACCGTTTACCAAGGCATTCGTCGGGGCCGGAACGGCCGGCACATTGCCGCTGAGCTGGTTGTTGTTGACCCAGAAGCGGGCCAGGTTGGTCAGGCCCGCGAGCGACGGGATAGGGCCGCTGAGCTGGTTGTTGTAGGCATAGAAGTAGGCCAGGTTGGTCAGGCCGGCGAGCGACGGGATAGAGCCGGTTAGCTGGTTGTTGCTGACAGAGAAGTCGGCCAGGTTGGTCAGGCCGGCGAGCGACGGGATAGGGCCGCTGAGCTGGTTGTTGTAGGCATAGAACGAGGCCAGGTTGGTCAGGCCGGTGAGCGACGGGATAGTGCCGGTTAGCTGGTTGCCGTAGACACCGAAGTTGGCCAGGTTGGTCAGGCCGGCGAGCGACGGGATAGGGCCGGTTAGCTGGTTGCTGTAGGCATAGAAGTCGGCCAGGTTGTTCAGGCCGGCGAGCGACGGGATAGGGCCGGTTAGCTGGTTGTCGTTGACATAGAAGGTGACCAGCCCGGTCAGGTTGTTGAGGGTGGCCGGGAGCGAGCCGGTCAGGTTATTGGCGTTCAGATCGATGC